>CEAK01004249.1_pt1 | contig 136961 bp, 87 predicted proteins | sample 480681 | NCBI WGS metagenome assembly CEAK01 (sample SAMEA3182071, study PRJEB8094) | gut metagenome | biome: human; feature: gut; material: Stool; isolation source: human stools | place: Canada | collected 2011-12-06 | reverse complement strand
CCGACCACCATCAGCAGGATCGCTGTTTCGATATTTTCCATATAATAAACTATTAGTATTTTAAGTTGTTCGTCTAAAAAGCGTCCGAAAATACCAAATTTTTATTATAAAATAAATTAAGAAAGGAATATAATGTATAAAAACGTCATTTCTCTGATTGGAAAACTGGGGAAGTTTAATGATTTATGATTTATAATTTATGATTTATAATTTATGATTTATGATTTAGCGTGCCATCCACATCTAAACTAAATTCCCATTTATCTTATTTACTATCTGCTTCTATTGCATAACCCAAATAGTAAATGGTAAATAGTCCAATAGTAAATCGTCCTATCTATCGTTCCTACAAAAAAAATGTGAGAGAAAGCCCCTCAACTTTCTCTCACACTCTGATAAAACAATTATTAAATAAAAATACTCAATGATAGACCGGTTCAGCCCTTTTCTGGTTTCATACTCTCTTAACCTACTATTAAACTACCAGATAAAACCGGCCTTGTTAAACCTCTCATGCGCCATCACGGCTTTCATTCTTTTAATTAGCGTAGCAGTCTAGTTGAAAAACCCTTTTTTAAGCCAACTAAGTCTGTTTAATCGGAAAAAACAAGCCTCTAAAGCTCATATCACGTCCGATGAGGGAATCTTTCCGGCTTACGTTTGTGGCAGGAATAATTCATCTGCCGCTGTCTATTGTTTGCTTTGAGCCCTAGTTTGCATTTCTAAAACATTGTTTGTTTTGGGTTAAATTTAAATTTTATAAAAAGCATCTATTGTTTGTTTTGAGTTTAGCTTGTAATTCTCTATAAAACATCTATTGTTTGTTCTGAATCCCGGCCTTATTTCTGCCGGATAATTTCTAATTTCTTCTACAACATTTAATCTTCTAATCAATTCTACCGTTTTCTTCAAATATCATTAAATAGCTCATCTATTAGAAAGAGAAGCATCTGTTGTTTTTTTACCAAGAAAAAATGAAGAAAATTTGAAGAAAAACAAAAAAGCCTCTTCTGGATAGTCAGAAGAGGCTTTTTTTATTGCAAAATAATTTCTTTCCCTCGAATTTGATAACTGATCCCACACGATCCAAAGACTTTTTCCAGTGTGGCGTTCAGGTCTTTCGTTAAGACCGTCCCGTTGTAGGTCAGCCCCTCGCATTTCTCATGTCCGACGACTGTTACTTCAAATATATGCTCAATATCTGCCACTACATTTATCAGCGGGTCATCTTCATATCCCAACACTTCGGGGAACTCTGATTCTTCCGCCTTTTTTTCTACTGGCACAATCTTGGTTTCATCGCAACGCACACTTTCGCCGGCAAGCAATGTATGATTACCTACGGCAGTCTCAACTTTCACGCTTCCTTCCTCACAGTTTACGAACATCTTCTTTCCCTGCTGATCGACCAGGAATTTAGTACCGAGTACCGTCACGTCGCCGGCTTCAGTGCTGACGGTGAATGTCTTGCCTTTGGTTACATTGAAAGAGGCTTTGCCCAACAATTGCAACTTACGCTCCCAAAGCCATGTTATATGATTGTAAGTCAGACGTGAGTTTTCCATCACCTGCACACTACTGCCATCGGGCAATTCATAATTCATTGCAGTGTTATCCGTCACCACCTTTTCCTCTGCCAGGAAGTAACTACCTACTCCCAAAAGAAGAACGACCGCAGCTGCCACTCCCCAAGAGAAGGAGAAGCTTTTTCCGACACTTTGTTTTCTTTTCCGGCTTAAGGTAATCTTATGGCTTTCTTCGCGCTGCAACTTTAATTTATCGCCTATTTCTTTCTTACGGGAAAATATTTCGCCCACTAGAGGAAGCTTACCTTCCTCCAGGTATTGTTCTAAAGATTCTGTCCACTTTTCCATATCTCACCTCAATTAAAAATCCACAAATTAGCTGCCACCAGTAACAAGAAAGATTTGCTCATGCGCTCCCGTAGACTGGATATAGCCATATGAGTAGTATTATAAACTGTACGCGAAGTGAGTCCCATCACCTGGGCTATTTCTTCCGGACTCATCTTCTTATAGTACTTAAGATACAATACCTCCCGCTGTTGCTTTGTCAAATTGTTCAGCTCTTTCTGTAAAACTTCCAGCTGTTCTTTTTCTAACTCTGAACGGATAATAGCAGTTTCAATATCGATCTCCAAATCAAACTGATATTCGCTTGTGCCTACTTCATCCAGTGATTTTAATGAGCCACTATTCTCTTTTTTCAGTTCGTTCACTATCATGTGTCTCAACGAAACACATAAGTAAGCGGGTATGGATTGAGGGGCCGCGCAAGTTTCTCTTTTCTCAAAGATGTAAACAAACAACGACTGTATCGCCTCGGTCACCAGCGTATCATCACCGGCTATCTTCATGCCATATCCATACAGTAAATCTGCATATTGCTCATAAAGCTGCCGGAATGCCTCTTCATCCCCTTGCTGAATTTTATCCCAGGATAGTGTCTTCATTTCTCTTCACTCATTTATATGAGATATGTTTTTCCTTTTTTTACCTGATTTTTTAGTTAAAATCGTACGAATATGTTCTAAAACTCACTTGTAAAGTGGAATTTTATGTGTTTAAAGTCTATTTGAGCCATCTGAAGTACATAACTGGAGTCCGCCAAAAACACATCGCGTCCTTCTCTATCCTTTGCCATGTACTGGTATTTACGTTTCTTGAAGGCTTCCAGCTCCGCCGGATCATCACTTTCTACCCAGCAGGCCTTATAAAGGCTTACCGGCTCCCAGCGACAGGATGCATTGTATTCATTCAACAAACGATACTGAATGACCTCGAACTGCAACTGTCCTACCGTACCAATAATCTTACGGCCATTGAATTGATTGACAAACAGCTGTGCCACACCTTCATCCATCAACTGGTCGATACCTTTTGCCAACTGTTTCTGTTTCATCGGATCGGCATTCTCGATATACTTGAACATCTCCGGCGAGAAGCTCGGTAAACCGCGGAAATGAAGCAGTTCACCCTCTGTCAATGTATCGCCAATCTTAAAGGTACCATTATCCGGCAGACCGATAATATCTCCTGCGTATGCTTCGTCAATCGTTGTTTTGCGCTGTGCCATAAACTGGGTAGGCGATGAAAAACGCACTGTTTTTCCATGACGGACGTGTGTATATGGAGCATTGCGGACAAACTTACCGGAGCAAATCTTACAGAATGCTACACAAGAACGATGGTTAGGATCGATATTGGCAGTTATCTTAAAGATGAAGCCGGTGAATTTCGGTTCGTCAGGTTTCACTTCACGCTCTTCTGCCTGTACGGGACGAGGACTGGGAGCTATCTCCACGAAACAGTTCAGCAGCTCTTGCACACCGAAGTTGTTCAACGCTGATCCGAAGAATACAGGTGCACAGTCTCCTGCGAGATAGGATTCCGAATCAAATTCGGGATAAACACCTTCGATCAGTTCCAGATCACCACGCAGCTTGTCTGCCAATGGCTTGCCAATCTGCTGATCCAGTTCTTCCGTATGAATATCGACTGCCACTTTTTCCGTTACCATCTGTTTGGATGGCTGGTACAAGTCCAGTTTCTGTTCGTAGATGTTGTATACTCCTTTGAAACGTGCTCCCTGCTCTATCGGCCAGGACAAGGGACGAACCTGAATCATCAGTTCTTCTTCGAGTTCATCGAGCAAGTCGAACGGATCTTTTCCTTCACGGTCCATTTTGTTGACGAAGATTATTACCGGAGTCTTTCTCATGCGGCATACCTCCATCAGTTTACGCGTCTGCGTTTCCACCCCCTTCGCACCGTCTACAACGATGATAACACTGTCTACAGCAGTCAGTGTGCGGTATGTATCTTCAGCAAAGTCCTGGTGACCCGGAGTATCGAGAATGTTGATTTTATAATCCCGATAGTCGAACTCCATCACGGAAGTCGTTACCGAAATACCACGTTGTTTCTCGATTTCCATCCAGTCGGACGTAGCCGTCTTTTTTATCTTATTACTCTTTACAGCACCTGCTACCTGTATCTGACCACCGAAAAGCAATAGCTTTTCCGTCAATGATGTCTTACCGGCATCCGGATGCGCAATAATGGCGAACGTTCGCCGTCTCAAAATTTCTGTATTATCTGCCATATATTAATATGAATGAAGAATGATGAATGATGAATGATGAAAGAAGAATTGTTACGCTATCTATAAAGCCGCATCGAAATTCTTCATTCTTCATTTTTCATTCCTAATTTTATCAAGCATTGTTTGAGGCTCTCCTCCCAATGAGGAATCTCTATATCGAACGTTGTTTTTATTTTTGTTTTATCAAGCACGGAATATGCCGGGCGGTTTGCTTTTGCAGGATATTCGGCTGTATGCAAAGGTTTCACTTTGCAGGTGGTTATTCCTGCCAGACGATGAATAGCTACTGTGAAATCATACCAGGAACAAACTCCCTCATTGCTGAAATGGTAGATACCGCGAACAATACCTTTATTAATAATATCATAGATGGCCCGTGCCAGGTCATTGGCATACGTCGGAGTTCCGATCTGGTCGAAAACAACTCCCAGGCTGTCACGCTCTTTTCCGAGACGAATCATCGTCTTTACGAAATTATTGCCAAAAGTAGAATAGAGCCATGCGGTACGGATAACGACTGCTTGCTCGCAGTGATTCATTACCTCCTTTTCTCCTTCCAGTTTAGTGGTGCCGTATACAGAATCCGGGCAAGGATCGCAGTCTTCCGTGTATGGAGTATGCACAGTACCGTCAAATACATAGTCAGTAGATACTTGTATCATGGCAGCACCATTGGCTTGGGCCGCACTTGCCAGTTGTTTCGGTGCTTCACAATTCAATTTGTATGCTAATTCTTGATTATCTTCAGCTTTATCTACAGCTGTATAAGCAGCACAATTAACAACAAGCTCAATCTGCTTCTCTGCCATATAAGTCCACACAGCTTGCTTGTCGCAGATGTCGAGTTCCTGCACATCTGTGAAATAATACGTATGTTGCGGGTTCTCTTTCGCAAGCACCTGCATCTCATTGCCAAGCTGACCATTGGCACCCGTTACTAAAATTCTCATTTATTCATCCAGTTTTAATTCACCTTTACGGTCTTTATCATAATAATTTGCCAACATAGAAAGGAAACTAGTGATAGCTTCCACTGCCTTCGCAGTGCCTTCGCTGATAGGCTTCTTTTGAAGACGAAGCAGAAGCATTCCATACAACGCTTCAAAACAGGTTTCCAGTTCGGGTTCATCTTTCTTGCCGTTTTTATTCCGTAATTCTACGATAAACGGTAATGCCTTGAAATAAGCAGCACTGTAAAAAGGAAATTTAGGAGAAGAGGACAATGCGTTGTGCAACTCTGTCAGATTGATAATCACGTTTTTATTAATCTGCAGATGACCCTTTTCCCGTACTCCTTCCTCCCCCATCATCGTAATCAGGTTGGTATACCATTCTCGCATGGCAGGCCGCTGATCTTCCGGATAGCGGGCAATTACATTTGCCTCCATCTCTTCCGGTTCACAATGATTGGCACGGATCAAGTCTTCCTCTTGCCACATATATATAAGGTATTCGGCAATATTCTTCTCTTTCAGTTGTTGTGCTATCTGATTCATTATGTTATCTCTTAATAAAGTGACTCTCCCAACAAAGTATAAATCAATCCGGCAACAGATACCAGCATTACGATACTTCCTACAACACGATTCAGTATCCAGATACCACGTAAATTGAATTTAGTGCGCACCTTATTCACAAAATAAGTGATACCCAACCACCAAGTCAATGCTCCTATAGCAATTGCAAGATATCCCGTGATCTCTTCAAACACCAGGACTCCCGGCTGCACAAAGGCAAAGCGGGCAAAAAGTCCGATAAACAGGAAGATTATCAAGGGGTTGGATAGAGTGACGAAAAAGGCGGTAATAAAATTATGGAAATAAGAACCTTTGCTGGACGAAGCCGGACGAATGGATTGCACCGGATTGCTACGAAAGGTATATATACCAAAAAGGAGTAGCATGACACTCCCCAATAACTGCAAATAGAAAATATTCTTATTGATATAATCGAACACAAAACTCATCCCATAACCGGTGAGCAAAGCGTATGCTATATCGCTCAACGAGGCTCCCAGCCCTGTTACGAATCCGTACCAACGCCCTTTATTCAGAGTCCTCTGGATGCATAATACGCCCACCGGACCGAGGGGTGCGGACACAACAACGCCAATAATAAAGCCTTTCACTAATATATCGAATATTGTCTCTATCTGAATCATGTCGCAAATATCGCACTTTTTTTTGTAAAATCCGGTTATTATATTAACGTTTTCTTAAAAAAACCGCAGCCTGCCATTTCCATTTCCAATTATATATTTGCATTATTAGAATCAAAACACCTGCCAATTGTTAAATAACCGTTAAATATCCAATATTATTTTCAAATAATCAAGTAAAAATAGCGAATAGTCAAAATATACAAATATATTTGCAGTGCAAATGAAACAATAAACACTTTAAAATATGAGAACAAATTATCATTTCCTTTATTCAGCCCTATTTACGATGTTTATTTTCACATCGTGCGTAAATGACGACAAAAACTTGTCTGTTCCAACTCCAAAACAAACTTCAGAGTTAAATGTTCCTGATAATTTTGACTGGTCAAGTACTCAAGGAGTAGCTTTCTCTATTCAATCGCCTTCAGCAACCACTGCTTCTTTTTATTTAAACGAGACATGCAGTGACGATAGCCAATTTGCCGTATTACCTGTTCCATCAGGCAAAACGACTTTTAATTTCGATTTGCCTTATTCACAAAAAGCAATTTACGTGCAATATCCACAAGGAAATGGCAATAGAACAATTAAAAGCTCAATAAACGGAGCTGATACCAGAGCTGTAACATCCGATGATATCATATTCACCGAGCCCAATGTATCACAGGGTAATCTCTACAATATAAAAATCCCGGCATACGGTGGATATGGAACTATCATGTTTGAGGATACCTGGCCTGGCATCGGAGATTATGATTTTAATGATGTAGTGGTAAATTATAAGATGTCTTGTGAATTGGAAATTACAGGAGAGACAACAGATAACCCAACAGTTGATTTAAACATCAAAGTCTCTTTAAAAATTAGAGCATTGGGAGGAAGTTACCCTTACAACTTCGCTATGCAATTCGGAACATGGGGAGATAGAGGTCCTGCAATACCTTCAAGTGATATGACAGGGATAACTGACGTAAATTGTCCAAACACCAATATAAAGGTAGAAAAATTAGAAGTAGCACATCCTGCCGTCATGATCACAGGGCTTAATACATTGCGAAAAGCAAACTTCTATAATACAACCCAAAAGGAGGATGAAGGAGTTCAAATTGATTTCACAATCAAAATAAAAGGAGACTGGAATGTGCAACAGCAAAGATGTAGAGGAATGGGCGATCCTAAAGCTTTTGATTATTTTTTACGTCATCAAACAAGCGGACGTGAAATACACATGATGGGATTCGCTCCAACAACCCTATACAAAAACTATGATAAAGACGTTACTAATGGCGGCGATATATACTACCAAAACAAGCAAAACCTCGTATGGGGACTTAAAGTACCAAAAGCAATTGGATGGCCTGTCGAAAAACAAGACATAACTTCTGTATATACAAGTTTTGCAAATTGGGTAGAATCCGGAGGTACCCTTCTAGAACCGAATAACTATGATCCACTAATATGGTATAATGATATAAACAGTAAGCTCTGTATCCCAAACTAATCTTACATCAATCTATAATACAAACAGCCTGTCCGGAGACTACATCCGTGACAGGCTATTTTTATCTATTCATGCGAATATGCATTTCCATACTGATTTTATCACAACTGACATAAAAAGAAGCTCTTAAACAAACACAAGATTTTATAAGTGAACCCTAATAGTCACAATACACATATTTACAATTTTCATTCCTTTTTCTTTTCCGCCCAAACGAAATTGATTATCTTTGCGCCACAGAAAAAGAGAAGAGTTTCTCCTGCAGGAACTTCAATCGTAAAATCGTAAATCGTAAAATCGTAAATATACAACATGATTCTTTTTTTCAGAACCCCTTCCAAGAGCGTGATTGCCGTAGAGAGCAACCATCAGCTCACCCCTGACGAAAGTAATAAACTCTGCTGGCTTTTTGGCGAAGCCGTGATGGAAAGTGAAGAAAACCTGAAAGGCTGTTTCGTTGGCCCACGCCGCGAAATGATCACTCCCTGGAGTACAAACGCAGTAGAAATCACCCAAAACATGGGGCTCGAAGGCATCAGCCGCATCGAGGAGTACTTCCCTGTTAAGGACGAAAACGCAGACTACGACCCGATGCTCCAACGCATGTACAAAGGACTCGACCAAAACGTATTCACGACAAACCGTCAGCCGGAACCGATCATCTACATCGAAGATCTCGAAGTGTACAACGAGCAAGAAGGTCTGGCTCTTTCTAAAGAAGAAATGGACTATCTGAAGAAAGTAGAAAATGATCTCGGACGAAAACTGACTGACTCCGAAGTATTTGGTTTCGCACAAATCAACTCCGAACACTGCCGCCACAAAATCTTCGGCGGAACGTTCATCATCGACGGTGTAGAACAGGAGTCTTCTCTGTTCCAGATGATTAAAAAGACGACACAGGAAAATCCGAATAAAATCATCTCTGCTTATAAAGATAATGTAGCCTTTGCCGAAGGTCCGGTTGTTGAACAGTTTGCTCCGGCAGATCATTCAAAACCTGATTTCTTCCAGGTAAAGGACATCAAGAGTGTAATCTCACTGAAAGCGGAAACACATAATTTCCCTACTACTGTAGAACCGTTCAACGGTGCTTCTACCGGTACCGGAGGTGAAATCCGCGACCGTATGGGTGGTGGTAAAGGCTCATGGCCGATTGCAGGTACTGCTGTCTACATGACTTCTTATCCGCGCACCGATGAAGGACGTGAATGGGAAGAAATTCTTCCGGTACGCAAATGGTTGTACCAGACTCCGGAACAGATTCTTATCAAAGCATCCAACGGTGCTTCCGACTTCGGTAACAAGTTCGGTCAGCCGCTGATCTGCGGTTCGGTACTGACTTTCGAACATACAGAAAACAAAGAAGTTTATGGTTACGACAAAGTAATCATGCTTGCCGGTGGTGTTGGTTACGGTACACAACGCGACTGCCTGAAAGGCACACCGGAAGCTGGAAACAAAGTAGTGGTTATCGGTGGTGACAACTACCGTATCGGACTGGGTGGCGGTTCCGTATCTTCTGTTGATACCGGTCGTTACAGCAGTGGCATCGAGTTGAATGCCGTGCAACGTGCCAACGCAGAAATGCAAAAACGTGCCAATAACGTAGTACGCGCTCTTTGTGAAGAAGAGGTGAATCCGGTGGTTTCTATCCATGACCACGGATCTGCCGGACACGTAAACTGTCTGTCCGAACTCGTGGAAGAATGTGGTGGTTTGATCGATATGAGCAAGTTGCCTATCGGTGACAAGACTTTGTCTGCCAAAGAAATCATCGCTAACGAAAGTCAGGAACGTATGGGTCTGCTGATTAAAGAAGAGGCTATTGAACATGTACGTAAGATTGCCGAACGCGAACGCGCTCCAATGTACGTAGTCGGTGAAACAACCGGTGATCATCGTTTCGCTTTCCAACAGGCTGACGGTGTACGTCCGTTCGACCTTGCCGTAGAACAGATGTTCGGTTCTTCTCCCAAAACCTATATGGTAGACAAGACCGTAGAACGTCATTATGAAATGCCGAAATACGAATTGTCTAAACTACATGAATATCTGACGAATGTATTGCAGCTTGAAGCTGTAGCCTGCAAAGACTGGTTGACAAACAAGGTAGACCGTTCGGTAACAGGCAAAGTGGCTCGTCAGCAATGTCAGGGTGAACTTCAGTTGCCGTTGAGCGACTGCGGTGTCGTAGCACTCGACTACCGTGGCGAGAAAGGTATCGCTACCTCTATCGGACATGCTCCGCAAGCAGCATTGGCTGATCCGGCTGCCGGCTCTATTCTTTCTGTATCCGAAGCGCTGACCAATCTTGTTTGGGCTCCAATGGCGGAAGGTATGGATAGCATTTCACTGTCTGCCAACTGGATGTGGCCTTGCCGCTCTCAAGAAGGTGAAGATGCCCGTCTTTACACAGCTGTAAAAGCTTTAAGCGATTTCTGTTGCGCGCTGCAGATCAATGTTCCTACCGGAAAAGACTCTCTATCTATGACACAGAAGTATCCGAACGGCGAGAAAGTGATTTCTCCGGGAACTGTGATTGTTTCTGCCGGTGGTGAAGTTTCCGACGTGAAGAAAGTGGTATCTCCGGTATTGGTTAACAATGAAAAGACTACGCTTTATCATATTGACTTCAGCTTCGATGAACTGAAACTGGGTGGTTCGGCTTTTGCACAATCTCTGGGTAAAGTTGGTGACGAAGTACCTTGCGTACAAGATGCCGAATATTTCCGTGATGCTTTCCTTGCCGTACAGGAACTTGTCAACAAAGGATTGATTCTTGCAGGACACGATATCTCTGCCGGTGGTTTGATCACTACATTGCTCGAAATGTGCTTCTCTAATGTAGAAGGCGGTATGGAAATCAGCCTCGACAAGATGAAAGAACAGGATATCGTTAAGATTCTGTTTGCTGAAAATCCGGGTATCGTTATCCAGATCAGCGACAAGCATAAGGATGAAGTGAAGAAGATTCTGGAAGATGCAGGCGTAGGCTATATAAAGCTGGGTAAACCGACTGACGAACGCCACATTTTGGTATCTAAAGACGGTGCTACTTACCAGTTTGGTATCGATTATATGCGTGACGTATGGTATTCTTCTTCTTACCTGCTCGACCGCAAACAATCTATGAACGGTTGCGCAAAAGCACGTTTTGAAAACTATAAGATGCAACCTGTTGAATTCGCTTTCATGCCGGAATTCAAAGGTAAGCTTTCTCAATACGGTATCACTCCGGATCGTCGTACCCCAAGCGGTATCCGTGCGGCTATCATCCGTGAGAAGGGTACAAACGGTGAGCGCGAAATGGCTTACTCACTCTATTTGGCAGGTTTCGACGTAAAAGACGTTACAATGACCGACCTCATCAGCGGACGCGAAACACTGGAAGACGTAAACATGATCGTTTACTGCGGTGGTTTCTCTAACTCCGATGTACTGGGTTCTGCTAAAGGATGGGCAGGCGCATTCCTGTTCAACCCGAAAGCTAAAGAAGCATTGGATAAATTTTATGCACGCGAAGATACATTGTCATTGGGTGTCTGCAACGGTTGCCAGCTGATGATGGAACTCAATCTTATCAACCCGGAACTGAAGAAGAAAGGAAAAATGCTACATAACAATTCACACAAATTCGAATCACGCTTCCTTGGTCTTACTATCCCGACTAACCGCAGTGTGATGTTCGGCTCTTTAAGTGGAAGCAAACTGGGTATCTGGGTAGCTCACGGAGAAGGAAAATTCTCTTTGCCATATGACGAAGATAAATATAATGTAGTAGCGAAGTATAGCTATGATGAATATCCGGGCAATCCGAACGGTTCCGATTATTCTATCGCAGCACTGGCCAGCGCAGACGGACGCCACTTGGCTATCATGCCTCACTTGGAACGTTCCATCTTCCCATGGCAGAACGGTTGCTATCCGGCCGACCGCAAGAACAGCGATCAGGTTACTCCATGGATAGAAGCGTTTGTCAATGCCCGCAAGTGGGTGGAAGCGAAAATGAAATAAATCATTTCCATATTTTACAGAGGCTGGTACTTTAAATAGTGCCAGCCTCTTATTTTACGGAACTTTCCATTCTACCGGAAGACTTCTGATAGATACCAAAATACCGAAAACAAACAGTATATACAAATAGTTATAAAATAGTCTATTTTCTTCATTTTTGGAGCGCTGTTATCTTTCATCAAAATTTTGTAATATCAAAAAATCTTCTTAATTTTGTCAAACTTTCCCCCTCATAAAAGATTCAATAACCCTTAAAAGTCCTATTTGTATGAAAAAATGGCTTTTTCTAATCTTATTGTTTCCTCTAATTTGTGTCGCGCAGACGTATCGATATCTCGGAGTGGAGGATGGGTTAAGTAACCGGCGGGTTTACTGCATTCAAAAAGATAAAACCGGATACATGTGGTTCCTCACGCACGAAGGTATTGATCGATACAATGGAAAAGAGTTTAAACGATATAAGTTAATGGATGGTGACGCAGAAGTGAACTCTCTGTTAAATCTAAACTGGCTTTATATTGATCAGGAAGGAGTCTTATGGGAAATCGGGAAAAAAGGAAAAGTATTCCGGTATGACCAGATTCACGACTGCTTCAGTCTTGTATATAAATTACCGATGGAAAGTTTCAGCGAACAGCCGGACCCGGTCACTTATGCCTGGCTCGACCAGAACAAACACATCTGGCTATGCAATAAAGATACTATCTTTCTCTATAATACGGACACCAAACAAGTCACCCATATAAAGAATGATATAAGTGAAGAAATCACTGATATTGAACAAATAGACGAATCGCATTTCTTCATCGGTACGGAAATGGGGATTCATTATGCCCAATTAGAAAACAACGCATTGAAACTTATCAATTGCGATAAGTTGGAGAGCGTGAAAGCCCAAGTAAGCGATTTACACTTCGACAAAAAGATTCGGAAACTATTCATCGGCACTTTCTTGCGGGGAATTATGGTTTATGATATGAATACCAAATCCGTCATACGACCGGATTATAACCTGAAAGATATCAGTATCACACGGTTCAAGCCGCTAAATGACAAAGAGTTATTAATAGCTACCGATGGCGGAGGAGTACACAAAATAAATATGGATACTTATCAAATAGTACCCGAAATTGTGGCTGATTATAACAGTAATTGTGGCATGAACGGTAACAGTATCAATGACATTTTTGTGGATGATGAAGAACGGATATGGCTGGCTAATTATCCCATCGGAATCACGATACAAAACAACCGTTATACGAGCTACAAATGGATTAAGCACTCCATCGGTAACAAACAGTCTTTAATCAACGATCAAGTAAATGCCATTATTGAAGACAGAGAGGGAGATTTATGGTTTGCAACGAACAATGGCATCAGTTTTTTTAATTCAAAGACCGGACAATGGCGATCGGTGCTTAGTGCTTTTGAAGAGTCGCAAGGTAATAAAAGCCATATCTTTCTTACTATATGCGAAGTGGCTCCCGGAATTATCTGGGCAGGCGGGTACTCTTCCGGTGCTTACCAGATAGATAAGAAAACGTTCAGTGTCAGCTATTTCATGCCGCCTTTGTACATTCATACAAACAAGCGACCGGATAAATATATACGTGATATTCGTACAGATATGCAGGGTTATATCTGGTCGGGAGGATTCTACAACCTCAAGCGTATTAATCTGAAGACGCAGGAAGTACGGTTTTATGATGGATTAAATTCCATTACCGCCATCGTTGAGAAAGATGAAAAAAGTATGTGGATCGGTAGTGCCACCGGCCTATGTCTTTTAGATAAAGAATCCGGAAAATTCGAGCGCATAAAACTTCCGGTAGAGTCGAACTATATCTATTCCCTGTACCAAGCAAAAAACGGTTCATTGTATATAGGTACCAGCGGGTCGGGACTATTGATTTACGATATTAATAAAAAACTGTTCACTCATTACCACACGGAAAACTGTGCTTTGATATCCAATAATATCTATACCATATTATCGGATGCGGACAAAGATATAATCATGAGTACAGAAAGCGGATTGACAAGTTTTTATCCCAATGAGAAAAAATTCTATAACTGGACCAAAGATATGGGATTGATGACCACCCATTTCAATGCGCTATCAGGTACGTTACGGAAAAACAATAAATTCATTTTAGGCAGTTCTGACGGAGCAGTGGAATTTGACAAGGATATGAAATTGCCCAGAAGTTATTCTTCTAAAATGATTTTCAGCGATTTCAAGCTTTTTTATCAAACAATCTATCCGGGTGATGAGGATTCTCCGTTGAAAGCAAGCATCAATGATACAAAGGTACTAAAGTTAAAATACAATCAAAACAGATTCTCTTTGCAGGTTTCTTCCATCAACTATGACTATCCTTCCAATATTCTTTACTCTTGGAGGCTAGAAGGTTTCTATGATAAATGGAGCAAACCCGGAACAGAGAACACGATTCGTTACACCAATCTTGCCCCGGGCAAATATACGCTAAGGGTACGTGCCATCTCCAATGAAGACAAACGCATCATGCTTGAAGAAAGAAGTATGGATATTATCATAGCCCAACCTTTCTGGCTGACATTCTGGGCCATGCTGGTTTATACAGCTATCCTTTGTCTCATTGCCATCGTCCTATTGCGTATACTGATTTTGAGGAAGCAACGCAAAGTCTCCGATGAGAAAATACACTTCTTTATCAATACGGCACATGATATCCGTACCCCATTGACGCTTATCAAAGCACCTTTGGAAGAACTACGCGAGAAAGAGGAGTTGAGTAAAGAAGGTATTTCGAACATGAATACGGCATTACGAAACGTAAATGCCCTATTACGTCTTACCACCAATCTTATCAACTTTGAAAGAGCGGACGTATATTCTTCCGAATTATATATTTCAGAGCATGAGCTAAACACGTTTATGAATGAAATATTCAACGCGTTCCAGCAGTACGCCAACATCAAACATATCAACTTCACTTATGAAAGTAATTTCAGGTATATGAACGTATGGTTTGATAAAGAAAAGATGGAATCTATCTTTAAGAACATCATTTCGAACGCACTGAAATATACTCCGGAAAATGGAAATGTACAGGTTTTCGTTTCAGAAACATCTGACTCATGGAGCGTGGAAGTCAGAGACACAGGAATCGGCATCCCGGCCAATGAACAAAAGAAATTGTTCAAACTTCATTTCCGTGGCAGCAATGCTATTAATTCCAAAGTAACAGGAAGTGGTATCGGACTGATGCTTGTATGGAAGCTAGTCCGCCTGCATAAAGGAAAGATTAATCTGTCAAGCATCGAAAACCAGGGATCGGTTATCAAAATAACATTCCCTAAAGACAGCAAGCGCTTCCGGAAAGCACATCTGGCAACTCCGAGCAAACAGCGTATAGAAAATACGATTGATAACGTTCCGCCTCCATCACCTGAAATTTACGAAAATGCACAAAAGAAAGAGAACATTAATCATCGTCGCATCTTGATTGTGGAAGATAATGATGAGTTGCGCAACTATCTGTCGCAAACGTTATCCGAGGAGTATTTCGTACAGGTTTGCTCCAATGGAAAAGAAGCATTGACGATTATTCCCGAGTACAAACCAGAGCTGGTTATTTCAGACATTATGATGCCTGAAATGCGGGGGGATGAATTATGCCAAGCTATCAAGAATAATATCGAAACCTCCCACATTCCTGTTATCCTGCTGACTGCTTTGAATAATGAGAAAGATATTCTCTCGGGACTTCAGATTGGTGCGGATGAATACGTTGTGAAGCCATTCAATATTGGTATATTGAAAGCTAATGTTGCCAATCTGCTGGCTAACCGTGCACTATTGCGCAGCAAATTCGCAAATTTAGATCTGAATGATGAGGAAAATGATGAAGACTGCATCAACTGTTCGCAAGACATTGACTGGAAATTCATAGCAAACGTCAAAAAGAACGTGGAAGATAACATTGACAATCCTGCTCTCACGGTAGATGTATTATGCAGCCTGATGGGAATGAGTCGCACAAGTTTTTACAATAAATTAAGGGCATTAACCGATCAGGCACCGGGAGATTATATCCGGCTGATTCGTCTGAAACGTGCCGTACAATTACTAAAAGAAGACACACATAGCATAACAGAAATTGCAGAAATGACGGGATTCAGTGACGCCAAGTACTTCCGCGAAGTATTTAAGAAGCATTATAATGTAAGTCCCAGTCAATATGGCAAAGAGAAAAAAGCAGTTAGTAAGGAAGGAGGAGAAAAGAAAGAATGAACATTTATCTCGAAGCATTTGGAATCTTTTTTAAAATAGGCGCCTTTACTATTGGAGGAGGATATGCAATGGTGCCACTGATTGAAAATGAAATTGTCACCAAACGGAAATGGATTGCGCAGGAAGATTTTATCGATCTGCTGGCTATCTCCCAATCCGCACCGGGAATTTTGGCAGTCAATATTTCTATCTTTATAGGATATAAGCTGCGTGGAATCCGGGGAAGTATTATCACAGCATTGGGAACAATTTTGCCGTCTTTCATTATTATATTGGCTATCGCCCTGTTCTTTCATAGTTTCAAAGACAATCCGATAGTGGAACGTATTTTTAAAGGAATTCGCCCGGCAGTGGTGGCACTCATCGCGGCGCCGACCTTTACCATGGGACGATCCGCAAAAATCAACCGCTACAATCTGTGGATTCCTGTTGTCTCGGCAATATTAATCTGGCTGTTGGGCTTCTCCCCTATCTGGATTATTATTGCGGCCGGTGTAGGAGGTTTCCTGTGGGGGAAATTTAGAAAAGTTGAGAGTTGAGAATGGAGAGTTGAGAAGGCGCGGATTAACGCTGTTGTTTTACAGATTCATAATTCTAAAAGCCGGGAAATCCGTGTAATCCATGCCTAAAATTATTATATAATAAATTATTAATCACATGATTTACCTACAGTTATTCTATACATTTTTCAAGATCGGGCTCTTTGGCTTCGGTGGCGGTTATGCCATGCTTTCCATGATTCAAGGCGAAGTGGTAACCCGCTATGGATGGGTGAGTTCGCAGGAGTTCACGGATATTGTCGCAATCAGCCAAATGACTCCAGGACCTATTGGTATCAACGCAGCTACTTATGTAGGGTTTACTTCTACGGGTAGCGTATGGGGTTCCATCATTGCTACCTTTGCCGTAGTCCTTCCCTCTTTCATCTTGATGTTGACCATCAGTAAATTCTTCCTAAAATACCAGAAACATCCGATAGTAGAATCTATTTTTAATGGATTACGCCCGGCAGTAGTCGGATTACTCGCCTCCGCCGCGTTGGTATTAATGAACGCAGAAAACTTCGGTTCGCCTACGGAAGATACTTATTCATTCGTTATCAGTATCATTATCTTTCTGATTGCATTCATCGGAACAAGAAAATATAAAGCCAATCCGATATTAATGATTATCGCCTGTGGTATTGCAGGTTTGCTGCTCTATTAATAACGAGCGGCTGAACAGTAAACAAAAAAACAGTAAACAAAAAAACGGTGAATAAACTGCGTTATCATTCAGCAGAGTGTTCACCGTTTTATCGTTGTTTATTCTATACCTTTACAGTTTTAACTTCTTACTTACGGATTTCGATTCATTATGTAAACGATCTAAAGCTGTCACTACATAACGGCATTTTGTTTTTCCTGTTTCATAAGGAAGTCTATAGAATGGATTGCGCGTGATAGCTACAATATGAGAAGGATCGTCCAAATTCACCTTTTCTTTACTGTCAAAACGATAGACTACATATTGAACTGCCTTATCCATCTCTGTATCAGCTTTCGGAGCTGTCCAAAAAAGGATATAGCCATCTTCCGTCCATACCTTTTTCATTTTACGTACCTTGCCCGGAGCTTTATCATCCATAAAATCAAAGACTGGAATCAAAGCAGGATATTTATGATATTCACTGATTAAAGCATCGCGATATCTACCCTGGTTCTCAACAACAGCTGCTGCATACCATTGACAGCTACCTCCGATTGTTTGGTAAGCACGTTGCAAAGCCATCTTGCGGGGAAGCTGATTGATAGAAGAATTCTGCGGATCGGCAAACTGAACTGTCTTTGGCACCGACTGACCAATGAACAACGGCCGGTTTTCCGAATGAGTAGCCCACCATTTCACCAGTGTCTCATAGTCGGCAGCTTTGTGGCCAATCTCCCAGTAAATTTGCGGAATATTATAATCAATCCATCCTTCACGTGCCCAAAGGAGTACATCGGCATAAAGATCATCATAGTTCTGCAAACCATTGGTGTTGCTTCCCAATGGATCGCTCTTCTGATTACGATAAATACCGAACGGACTGATACCAAACTTCACCCAAGGCTTGATGCCACGAATCGTTTCGTGAAGCTTCTTTATCAACACATTCACATTACTACGACGCCAATCTGCCTTATTGGTGAAACCTCCACCATAACGGGCGAAACTTGCATCATCCGGAAAATCCAATCCATTAACCGGATAAGGATAGAAATAATCATCCATGTGAATAGCATCTACATCATAACGAGACACAATATCGGTCACAATTTTACAGATATGCTCCCGGCTTTCGGGAAGTGCCGGATCGAAATATAGCTGATCGCCATAAGTAACAAACCATTCCGGATGCTGGTGATAAATATGCTCCGGCGCCAACTTATTTTTTAATGAGGTCTTCACACGGTAAGGATTGATCCAGGCATGAAACTCCATATTCCGTTTCTGACATTCTTCAATCATAAACTGCATCGGATCCCACATAGGAGAAGGCATCTGACCTTGCGTTCCTGTCAGAAAACGACTCCACGGTTCATATTGGGAAGCGTATAATGCATCCGCTTCAGGGCGTACCTGAAAGATGATTGCGTTAATACCAGCTTCCTGAAGAGAGTTCAACTGACTAATCAATATTTGTTTCAGCCTCTCTGTGGGAATGCCACGAAACTGACCGTTAACAGCTTGTATCCACGCTCCACGGAATTCACGTTTAGGATATTTATTGCCTGATGGCACCTGTGCCCTCACTCCTACCACCAGAAGAAGAGCTAAAAGTAAAAGATAGTTTTTCAGCTTCATAATATTCTTAAATCGTAATAATGTGACGCAAAGATAATACAAACTCTCGATAAATTCGCTAACTTTGCCGACTACCATAAAAAAGGAGTATTTTATGTCAGAAAACAACTATATTTCGATCAAAGGCGCACGAGTCAACAACCTCAAAAACATCGATGTAGATATTCCCCGCAACAAACTTGTTGTTATCACCGGATTGTCGGGTTCGGGAAAATCATCACTTGCTTTTGATACCCTTTATGCAGAGGGACAACGCCGCTACGTAGAAAGCTTAAGCAGCTACGCGCGTCAGTTCCTGGGGAGAATGAGCAAACCGGAGTGTGACTTTATCAAAGGGATTCCTCCCGCCATTGCCATCGAACAAAAAGTAAACAGCCGTAATCCCCGTTCCACCGTGGGCACCTCGACTGAAATTTACGAATATCTACGCCTGTTATATTCACGGGTGGGGAAAACGTATAGTCCCATCAGCGGGCAGGAAGTGAAGAAGCACTCCACAGAGGACATCGTCAACTGTATGCTTTCTTATCCGGAAGGCACAAGATATACGGTGCTGACGTCTATCCGCCTGCGTGAAGACCGCACACTGCAACAACAATTGGAGATAGACCTGAAACAAGGATTCAACCGTATCGAAGTGAATGGTGAAATGAAACGAATCGATGAATATACGCCTGTGGCAGGTGATGAAGTCTATCTGCTGGTCGACCGTATGGCGGTTGCCACCAGCAAGGACGCCATCAGCCGACTGACTGATTCTGCCGAAACAGCCATGTACGAAGGTGACGGAACCTGTATGCTGCGTTTTTTTCTATCGGATGGAACCACGAAGTTACATACTTTCAGCACTAAATTCGAAGCGGACGGCATCATCTTTGAAGAACCAAACGACCAGATGTTTTCATTCAACTCGCCTATCGGCGCTTGTCCGGCGTGTGAAGGATTCGGCAAAGTAATCGGCATTGACGAGCACTTAGTCGTTCCGGATCGTTCATTATCGGTGTATGAAGGAGCTATCGTATGCTGGCGCGGCGAAAAGATGGGCGAATGGAAAGAAGAATTGATTCACAATGCGGAAAAATTCGACTTCCCGATTTTCACTCCTTATTATGAGTTGACAGACGCTCAACGTAGGTTACTTTGGGAAGGCAACCAATATTTCCACGGCATCAATGATTTCTTCAAGATGCTGGAAGAGAATCAATATAAGATACAATACCGGGTGATGCTGGCGCGTTACCGGGGAAAGACGCTTTGCCCGAAATGCCACGGCACCCGCCTGAAACCGGAAGCCGGATATGTACGGGTGGGCGGAAAGAATATTTCCGAACTGGTGGATTTGCCTATCACAGAACTGAAGCAATTCTTCGACCATCTGGAACTGGATGAGCACGACAGCAATGTGTCCCGACGTATCCTGATTGAAATAAATAGCCGAATTCGCTTTTTAATCGATGTAGGTTTGGGCTATCTGACGTTGAACCGACTTAGTAATTCCTTATCGGGTGGAGAAAGCCAGCGTATCAATCTGGCAACCTCGCTGGGAAGTAGCCTTGTGGGTAGTCTTTATATTCTCGACGAGCCAAGCATCGGACTGCATAGCCGTGACACAGACCGTCTGCTCCATGTGTTGCGTCAACTGCAACAATTAGGAAATACGGTAGTGGTGGTAGAGCACGATGAAGAAATTATCCGTGCAGCCGATTACATTATCGACATAGGTCCCAATGCCGGACGCCTAGGTGGAGAAGTTGTCTACCAGGGAGATATGAAGGATTTAAAGAAGGGAAGCAACAGTTATACGGTACGTTATCTTTTAGGAGAAGATGAAATACCCGTTCCGAAGCATCGCCGGCCATGGAATAACTATATAGAATTGAAAGGCGCACGTGAGAATAATCTGAAAGGAGTAAACGTACGTATCCCTCTCAATGTAATGACAGTTGTTACGGGTGTTTCCGGTTCCGGGAAGAGTACATTGGTAAGAGATATTTTCTTCCGGGCATTGAAACGTGAATTAGACGAATGTAGTGACCGACCGGGAGAATTCACTTCAATCGGAGGAAGTTTGCGTGACCTGCGGAATGTAGAATTTGTAGACCAGAACCCGATTGGCAAATCATCGCGCTCAAATCCGGTGACTTACATCAAGGCTTACGACGAAATCCGCAAACTATGGTCCGAACAGCCTTTGGCGAAACAAATGGGATATACCCCCGGATTCTTCAGTTTCAATAGCGAAGGCGGACGTTGCGAAGAGTGTAAAGGAGAAGGAACCATTACTGTAGAAATGCAATTTATGGCAGACTTGGTGTTGGAGTGTGAATCTTGTCACGGAAAACGTTTCAAATCCGACACGCTGGAAGTGAAATTCAACGATAAAAGCATCTACGATGTATTGGAGATGACCGTCAACCAAGCGATTGAGTTCTTCAACGAACATGGACAGAAGAAAATTGTGAAGAAGTTACTTCCTTTGCAGGACGTAGGACTGGGATATATCAAATTAGGACAGGCTTCTTCTACCCTTTCCGGTGGTGAAAACCAACGTGTCAAACTCGCATTTTATTTAAGTCAGGAGAAAGCTGACCCAACGATGTTTATCTTTGACGAACCGACTACAGGATTACACTTTCATGATATCCGCAAACTGCTGGATGCTTTCGACGCATTGATTCGCCGGGGACACAGCATCGTTATCATCGAGCATAACATGGACGTCATCAAATGTGCCGATTATGTAATCGATCTCGGACCGGAAGGTGGAGATAAGGGTGGAAATATCGTAGCAGTGGGTACCCCGGAAGAAGTTGCTGCCTGCGGAGCAAGCTATACAGGGCAGTTTCTGAAAGAAAAACTAGGATAAGCAATCGTCAAAACTATAATAATACATCTATGTAATTAAGCCCTTGCAGAAGTTCTATATCTGCAGGGCTTAATATATGAAAAAAATCAATCTCTCTTACAAGTAGAAACCGAATCCAATCTTCACACCGAAACGCGACATATCTCCATCATTGAAACGCCATTTATAATAAACGGCAGGTTCAATGGTCACCGTACGCGAAAGGAAGTAAGCGTATCCGGCTTCGATGCCCAGTCCCCAGTCTGTCTGATGTTTTCCACCACTCCAACGGAAGCGGTTCCAGTCGAGTCCGCCACCCAGATAGATACCAGTTTTATTGAAGTAGAAACGTACTCCTGTACCCAGTGTATACTCATCTACTGGTTTCGACCAGTCGGCTCCAGCATTTACCATCAAGGCAATACCCTCGGCAAAAAATGTACCGACCTGTGCACCAACTCCAAACTTTGCTTTATCGTTTTTACTATACGAAAAGTCCAACCCCGACAATGAAGGATTAATAATCGTAGTTCCTTTCTCAAATTGCGCTTGTGCAGTAAAAGAGACTGCCAATAAGCAAAGAGCCAAAGCTAATTTCTTCATAAACTTACTTTTTTAAGTGAATATATTGTTCGTCTTTTTTGCGGCGTTCACGCATTTGTTCCTTTTTCCGAAGCACCAGCCAAAGAAGGAGGACGATGACATAAGAAACTGCCACCGTAATTATTTTCTCTGTCAGGCTGACTTCCGTATTACGAGGCAACAAATAAGCCGCTGTTACAGATACATAAATAAGGAATGCAAGCGCCACTCCTGTTGATTTTCTTATTTTCTTCATTCTGATAATTTTCTTGTTTTTTGCTTATTTATCCAGATATAGAACCAAACAGTCGCAACCATTACACACGCTATACCAACGCCATAGGAGACTGTATGCGAGAGTCCTAATCCTTCAGGAGCAATACATATATAAGTAGAACATACACATGTCATAAACAGTGCCGGTACCAAAGTAATGATATAAGGTTTCTTGGATACCGCCAGAAAAACTGTTATAGCCCACAAGGTAAACACAGCCAATGTCTGATTTGCCCAGGCAAAATAACGCCATATCATATTAAATCCGTTTGCATCACGCAAACTATACAAAAGCAAACCAATAGCTAGTACAAACATCGGAATACAAATGTACAAACGACGGCGCATACTTTTTTGTTCCATCCCCAGGAAGTCTGCCACAATCAGACGTGCCGAACGGAAAGCCGTATCACCCGAAGTTATCGGAGCGGCAATCACCCCCAAAATAGCGAGTACTCCGCCGATTGCCCCTAACCATTCTTTTGTGATGGCATCAACGATAACAGAAGCATTGCTTTCTTCCATTCCGTTTTCATGGAAAAAATAAGTAGCGGCAGCAGCCCAAATAAGAGCAACAATGCCCTCGGTAATCATTGCACCGTAAAATACCGGACGTCCATGCCGTTCCGAAGTCATACAACGGGCCATCAATGGGCTTTGCGTAGCATGGAAACCTGAAATGGCACCACAAGCAATACTCACAAACATAATCGGGAAGATAGGAAGTTCGCTCGCTTCCGGGTTAGTATTTTGCAATCCGTCCCATAACTCCGGCAAAGCCGGATGGTTAACGTAGAGCATCACCAAAATGCCTACTGCCATAAACAACAAGGCAACCGCAAACAACGGGTAGATTTTACCAATTATTTTATCAACAGGCAGCAAAGTAGCCAGAATATAATATGCAAATACAACGATAATCCAAAACGTAGCATCCAAACTTTCCGGAGTGAGTTTTGCCAACAATCCGGCAGGACCTGCAACAAAAACCGAACCCACCAGAATCATTAAAATGACAGTGAATCCTCTCATCACCTGCTTGGTAGTCAGTCCCAAATAACGACCTATTATTTCCGGCAGGCTTTCACCTCCATTACGCAAAGAAAGCATTCCGGCAAAATAATCATGCACTGCCCCCGCAAAAATACTTCCCAGCACAATCCACAAGTATGAAGAGCTACCAAATTTCGCTCCCATGATTGCCCCGAAAATAGGACCTAATCCGGCAATATTAAGAAATTGAATCATGAAAATCTTCCAGGTAGGCAATGGAATATAGTCCACTCCATCCGCCTTGGTAAGAGCCGGTGTTTTACGGTCGTCAGGACCAAAGACGCGTTCCATGAGGCGTCCATACGTAAAATAGCCTACTATCAACGCCAGCAGGCATAGAGTAAATGTAATCATAGTGTGTCGTTTTTTAACTTGGCAAATGTAACATAATCTCACGAAACAGCCCAACAATACCGACACTTTTACTAACTTTGCAGGGATTTAAAACAAAAAATAAAGGATATGCGCTATACTATTTTCATTCTTTCACTTTTGTTTCCTTTCCTCTCAATTGTTGCGCAACCCAAGCACGAAGTTCGTGCCGCATGGGTGACAGCGGTGTACGGACTGGATTGGCCTCGCACACGTGCAACAACCCCTCAAACAATCCGCAAGCAGAAAGAAGAGTTAATAGATATTCTTGATAAGTTGAAGGCTGCCAACTTCAACACTATCCTATTTCAAACCCGTACTCGTGGAGATGTATTATATCCTTCGGCAATCGAACCTTTCAATTCGATCCTGACCGGAAAGACAGGAGGAAATCCGGGATATGATCCACTGGCTTTTGCCGTTGAAGAATGTCATAAGCGAGGGATGGAATGTCATGCCTGGATGGTAACTATCCCACTAGGGAATAAGAAGCATGTTGCTTCGCTCGGCAGTCAGTCTGTCACCAAGCGGATGAAAGAAATATGCGTTCCTTACAAGCGCGAATATTTCCTCAATCCGGGACATCCGGCAACGAAGGAGTATTTGATGAAACTGGTGCGGGAAGTCGTTAGCGGTTATGATGTGGACGGAGTGCATTTCGACTATCTGCGTTATCCGGAGAATGCTCCTCTTTTTCCTGATAAATATGATTTCCGACGATACAATAAAGGACGCACACTGGATCAGTGGCGCCGGGATAATATCTCCGAAATTGTACGTTATATATATAAAGGTGTAAAAGCTATGAAGCCTTGGGTGAAAGTAAGTACCTGCCCGGTAGGTAAATACCGTGATACTTCTCGTTACCCCTCCCGTGGATGGAATGCTTTCTTTACCGTTTATCAGGACCCGCAAGGTTGGATGGGAGAAGGTATTATGGATCAAATTTATCCGATGATGTATTTCCAGGGAAACAATTTCTACCCTTTCGCCCTCGACTGGCAGGAACAGAGCAACGGACGGCAGGTGATTCCGGGACTCGGCATTTATTTTCTCCATCCCGATGAAGGCAAATGGACACGCGACGAAATAGATCGTCAAATGAACTTTATCCGCAAGCAGAAAATGGCGGGTGAAGGGCATTACCGGGTGAAATACCTGATGGAGAACACGCAGGGGATCTATGATGAATTATCCGATAATTTTTATGCATACCCTGCTTTACACCCCCCGATGCCTTGGCTGGACAATGTTCCGCCTACGGCTCCGTCGGAGTTGAAAATAACAAATATCGAGAATGGATATACGGAACTAAAATGGCAGGCTGCTACGGATAATGACGAACGTAACAAACCTATGTATGTTATTTATGCTTCCAATGAGTATCCGGTAGACACCAGCCGACCGGTAAATATCGTAGCGCAGAATATCAGGGAGACAAGTTATATCTATGCACCTATCCTGCCTTGGAATGCTAAAAAGCATTTCGCTGTTACGGCCGTAGACCGTTACGGAAATGAAAGCGTAGCGATACAAGAATAATTTCATTCCCAAGGAGTAAAACCGAACTAAATACTACATAGAGAAAAAAACATCTATCATACTATCATCAATTCCCATATTATCCTAATTGTCAGTGGAATAAGTATGATAGATGCCTTGAAAGAAAGGTATCTATCATACTTTTATTGCAAAAAATGGGCATCTATCATTCCTATACTTTGTCTATTTGGGCGTAGCATATAGGTAAAATGCCCATTTAAAGGCATAAGAATGCACACTTTACAGGATGATAATCCGTATTTGGCAACTTAATAATCCAGTTAGAATATCAGTCTTTTTATAGCCCACACAGGCAGGCTGTACAGCACACGTATGCAAACCGTACAGCCCACATACGCAGGCTGTACAGCACACATGTGTGGGCTATATAATTAACGCCATTCAAGTCGGATTATTAAGCTATGATAGTCGGATTCATACGGGTTCATTGCAACAAAAACAAGCCATCTCACGCCCATGCAACCTTTATTCGACTGTTTTATCAATGATAGATACCCTATTTTCGCAGTAAAACTATGATAGATACCTTTCTTTCAAGGCATCTATCATACTTATTCATCTGATAATTAGAAGAATATTAAAATCAATGATAGTATGATAGATATTTATTTCATTATGTAATGTTGATAGCAGTATCAAGTGAGAGACATAGATAAAAATCAAAGAGGAATAACAACTTTATGCTCCTTCTGATTTCTAAAAATAATGAACTCGACTTCTTTTTGTGTATCCGCGCGTTTCAATGCCTCTTTCATATCACTTAATTTATTGACAGATTTTCTATTTATTCCAAGCACAACATCATTCGGAGCAATAAAATCTCTGACAGGACTGCCTAGGGCATCTACTGAAACAACATAAACTCCCCGTTCCGTATCCATACCGGTAGCGGAGCGTTCTTCCAATGTGTCCAGATTCTTAAACGTCACTCCTTTCCAAAGCATCGTCTTGATATCCGTAACATGACCTGCCACAAGCGGAACAGGCATAACAGGACTTTCAGCCAACTGTTTCAAATGAAAAGACAACACTCCGAAATTATTCATCGGAAAATTACGGAAACCTCCTTTAATTATCGCTTCAGAATCGTCCGCTACATTAAAATCACCTTTCGCAGCATCTATAAACCTGATCGCAGCTACTATAGAATGAGCATCTCCACCAAGTTGGCGAGCTGCAAGATACGATAAACTGTCTGTAAAGATATTATAGTCTACTTCCCTACCCCAGCCATACACTCTTATAGGTTTATATTTGGTCATTACAATATTACGTGAAAAAACATCTCCGCTGTTTTTAAACCATAAATGCGGATGGAGCGTGTTATTGACAATGATATTATTTTCAACAGTCCGATAAAAGCCTTCACGTAATTTTATGCCGCCATTCAGACAAAGATTATTGTAGATTTGATAATTACTGGAACCATCGTCCAAATCAATATCCCATCCTCTATCACAACGCAACCGATTATGACGGATAATGATAGGTTCAACTACATCTGCCAGAATCAACGCAGGGTTTTCATCCGTAATTTGTGTCATTACATTATAATTCGGATGCCAAAAACGGTCACGTCCCCAAGAGTTGATAGTTCCATGGTCGCCTGTTTCTTTCACGGTGTTAAAAATATCGTTGTATTCGATAATATGTCCTCCCCAAGTACCTTCACTGATATTAATTCCGGCACGGGGAGTATCGTAAATACTGTTATGACTTACTGTAATGTTACGGCACATGGAAAGTTCCACTCCTGTAATCTGCTTTTCAAACAAACCGATAGTACAGATTAAATTATCGTAGACTTCACAATAAGCTGGATGATTGTCATTCTGCGAACCTTTAGCAGTATCCATTTTATCCAAAGGAACAAATTCCCCGTACCTAAAACTCGGTGAACGTACTCCCGCCACATCTCCGACAAAGCAGATGGCACTGGCTCCAATAGAAGTCAGATAAGAACCGGTCACCGCAGAATTGCGATTATATTTATCAAAAAAGACACCGTTTCCACCTACATGATGGATATAGCAATCACGCAGGGTACATTTTTCCGTTCCCCTGAAAATAACGGCTCCTCCCCGGTATATCGTCCAGTCCGAACGGAGCAAAGGCTCATAATGTTCCATAAATGTCCGTATCGTTTGCGTCAGTTCTATTCCTTCAATAGTTATGTTTTTCACCGGATGGGATGAAGTTCCTGCAATTTCAATCAAGTTTTTAAGTTGCGGAGTTTCAAACACCAGCTCGTTTATATTTTCATCGGACAAAGGATAATAATACAACCAACCTTCTTGTTTATCATAGTACCATTCTCCCGGAGCATCCAGTTCTTCAAAGATATTCTCTACCATCCTGTTTTCAGGATGGATTCCCATTGGACGATTATTCTGCCAGCCACCTTCCAGTTGCAACTCTCCCTTTTCATTCTTGCCTGTAATACGATAATGAAAATCACCCCAATCATGACTATGCATGGCATGAAGGTAACCACCTTCCGGATTCTTCCATTTTTTCACTCGTTCCGGGGCTGTTGCCAAAGCAGATGTACCATTAAAACGAACAGCTGTTTTATCATAATCAGGATAACGTGCCATAGATCTCAAATCTCCGTTTACAATAAGCATATCCATAACCGGATTCCCTTTCACAGCAGCCCGCATGATACCATTCTTGTACTTTTCCCATTTCAAGTCCAAGGTAATTCCGCTCGATATTATAGCTTTCTCACCTGGATAATTCCTTATTATTAATTCTTTCGAATCATTTCCATCAGCAGAGGTCAGCACCAAGGGGGTATCTAAAATATATTCCCCTTCCCTCAAATAAATTGTAGTACAGTTCTTATCCTTTCGAGCTTTTTCCACTGCTTCATGAATGATATGAAAAGGAGTTGCCGGACTACCATCTCCACCGGATGATGCATGAGGAGAAACGTAATATATCGATTGGGCATAAATGCCTATAAATGGCATTGTTGATAAAAAAAGAAGGATTGTTTTTATTCTTCGTGTTTTCATAATGATATGATTATTTGGGCTATATGTATGAGCAAAGATAGACTAAATAAAACACTTAATTAACAAATAATAAAATTTTAATAACTTTACGTACCATAAAAGAAATGGTATGGGAGTTACATCAAAAAACAATCAATCCCATACCATTTCAGTTACCTGAAAAAAGAGCCAAATTACAAATTCATCTCTATATCAAAACTTTTACCTATGATACAAATATCAAAATAAAAAAAATCTATTTTAATTTATAAGATAAATCGTACTTTGTACCACCTACGGAAACTTCTACAGAAGCACCATCGGCATGGAATGTGCCAGGAGTCGCACCTGTATTATCTGTAAATTTAGCACTAATATTCAATTTTGCACGATCAGCCTCATTCGTAAACGGGTGGATTACCGTAATAAAACGTGCCGCACCTCCCATCGGTTTGGTTATACTCACTCGATACCATTTGCGTTGAAGTGTTTTCTCATTCTGCTTACTAGAGGACCAATTAGTACTCCATTTAGCTACATATCCGGAATTAGTTTCAACAAATGTCTTAAACTGCATGTTATTATTATCGTCAAATTTTGTGTAAGCACCATACTGAAAGTTCTCCTTATCAGCTTCATCAACAACAACCTTAGGCGCATTGCCCAAATTGAAAGTCACATCCACCACCGGGGTAGTTTTACCGGCATCATAGCCCTCGTCCACCAAAACAAAGAATGTCTTGTTCACAAAAAATATGGCACGACGATGTGTCAAGTCACCATAGGACTTATTTTCCGTTACAAGCACATCGATATTGCCTTTGCTTTCTTGCAACAAGAATTTTCCATTCATATAACCATCTGCTATAGTGGCAGAGTTCTTGGTCATTGTATTGTGCATGGTGGTTGCCCGATATGATTTGCGCAGATTATCACTTTCTTTATCTCCTCCATAAGTAAAGAAACCTGCATCCGGTAAGAAATTACGTCCGTCACGATATAAACTGAAAGTTCCGTTATCTGGCTGGCAATGCACATAATTCTTGGGATTATTGTTATTTTTCACTACCATCATTATTGCATCTGATGCCCACTTGCTGCGCAACATATAATAACCGCCATCCTTATAGAGCTGGATTAATTCTTCAGGAGTCTTACCTTGTTTCCCTTCGGTTGCCATCCATGCGATTTCTTTATCATCAGGGAACATGGCCATATATCGACGGAAATTACCTAACAGTACACTTTTAGTCCATGAACTGGCACCTGTATCATTAAAATTATCAAAAGAATAATCGGGATACGTAATATCCATTACGAAACGGGCAGCTTTCTTCAATAATCCGACATAATTGGTCGGGAAGTATCCGACTTTATTGTTGACTTGTGCCATATTATAGAGCTTATTGCAAGCATAAACAGCTTCTATATGATAACCGGGAGTCAGTTCTACATGTACCCCATCACCTAAGAATTGTGCTTCCACCTGTTCAGTGATTTTTGCTGTACCTTCATTCAACCATTCTCCTGCTTTCTTAAATTCCGGCATTAATATTCCGGCAGAAACAACACTCTCCACTTGAGTAATAAGAATATTAGTCTCTTTATAATAATTCTTACGGATACATTCCACTCCATCCGACAGGGCAACAAGAAATGTAGAAAGCCATTCAGGAGTAAAGTTCTCCGATTGAATAAAATAAGACATTATATCAAGTTGTGCTTGTACTCGATGAGCAGGTTGAAGTCCATACCATTCCACATTTTTGTTTTTATCGACTTTCCCTTCAGGGCAAGGAAACGTTTTCAGCCAATCGCCATAAACCTCTATCCATGATTTGACATATTTTTCATCATGAGTAACCGTATATGCATTAGCCTGGTATATCATCCACTGATGGCGATGCAACTGATAAACAAATTCCGCATCTCCCTTATACTTGTCAGGGACATAATTCCAGTTTATTTCATCATCTTGTTTAAACAGGACATACGTTTCTTTCCCAGATGCATCTTTAGACTCATATTTATCTTTTATATAAAAACGATATTCTAAAGCTTGGTCAGCAATATTTTTATTGAAATCGCCAATAGAGGTCTGACCCAGATTTATATTAGGATTGGTAACATCCTCTCTATTCCGGTAGTATTCCAACAATTCGGAAGTAGCCGAGACGTAATCTTTCTTATCATAATATGCTTTCACTTTTTCCAAGCCGGGATAATCAAGATTGATTACTTCAAAAAGTCTCGGAACTGTTGTTTCACTTCCACCATTATCCTCTTCCTTGACATGATTCTCAAAGAAAATAATCTTATCATCATTGCAGGCAGTCATGAACAGAGCCAGCAAAAAAAGCAAACTAAATATTTTTGAATTCATATTGTTTCAAATTTAATTAATTACCATTACTCCATCCCGGGTTTTGCCCCAAATCCGGATTCATATAAATTTCATTCTGGGGATAAGGGAATAAATACATCTTATCATTCCAGTACATTTGCTGTAACAACACCTTTTCATAAGAGAGGGAAGTGCCGCTCTTTGTTATCTTTACTCCATAAAGATTTCTGACTTCATCCAACCCTGCTATCCTCCAACGGCGAATATCATAGAAGCGATGTCCTTCAAAAGCCAGCTCAATACGGCGTTCGTTGCGAACCTTTGCTGTAAAGTCCGCTCCATTTTCAGTCACATGTTTCATATCAGCGCAGTCACGAACCTGATTCAAGGCTGCACGTGCCGTCAATGGACATCCTTCTGCCGTAGCATCCGGACCTTTCCACTCATTCATAGCCTCCGCATAATTCAACAATATCTCGGCATAACGGAACAAGACATAGTGATGATACAGTTTATTCGGTTTGTCCGGGTCGAGTGATACGGACGGATTCATATATTTACGCAGATAATATCCTGTTTTCGTTGAACCATCCAAGATCTTGTTTTTGCCACCTTCGAAAGTCTCCACCTTTTGTTTCTGCCATATAGAACCATTGGTCAGTACATTTTTGTATAAACGCGGATCACGTGTTTCCTTATTGGAAGCATCATAATACATATTTGCCACATGAGTAGGATTATTCCAGTCAAAAGGAGTCCCGTCCTTCATTTCATAAGCATCTACCAAATTCTGTGTAGGCGTATTTCCTCCTTCCGCACCTTCATATCCCATCGGTTCATTGCGTGATTCAAAATCACTGGTAGTTGCAATGGCACGACGCTCTAAAATCAACTGTTTGGACTTCAAGACCTCATTACCACCCAAATCCGAATACAACGGGTCAGTAGATACGTTAGGCAATTGATATTTATTCATTTTTATAACCTCATAAGCCGCTTTAGCTGCCGCTTCCCACTTTACCAAATCATGACCGGGGTTATGCAAATCACTCGCCGCATACAATAAAGCCCTTGATTTTAAAGCCAGTGCCGCACCTTTGGTCACCCTGCCTGTCTCGCCTCTGATACCATCTTCCGGCAGTCCTCCTTCCCGGGTTATCTCCGTACATTCCTTTGCTATGAAATCTATCACATCCGCAAATGAAGTCTTCCGTACAGAATTAATCTCCTCCTGCGTATAAGTACGTGTTATCAAAGGAATATCCCCATAGCGCTTAGCCAGTTCGAATAAATAAAACGCACGCAAGAAACGGACTTCCAAAGAAAATTTAGAAGCCTTGTCTATCATTTCATCATAATCTTCATTATACTGAAAACGTTCAAGCACTTTCGGATCAAAATTTTCCAGGAATAAATTGGCGCTACGAACTCCGTTCCAAAAACTCCAGCCATCATCGACACGCTTTAGCGGGCTCCAAATACCATTGGTTATATAATAGATACTATTATTTTCCCAAGTATAAACAGAGTTATCGGTAGCAGATTCCATCATCGCATCGCTCACCCTCCCAAAATCAGTCGGCAAGAAACTGTATATATAAGCTACCGATGAGTTCATATTATTAAAATAACTGTAAGCTTCTTCCTTGGTTTTTCCGCTAGTTTCATCGTAATCAAGAAAATCACATCCGTCCAATAAAAACAGAGCGAAAGCCGCTACTACATAGTTCTTTATATTTCGCATAACTATCTTTATTTAAAAGTTAATATTCAGTCCTAGACATACAGAGAATAAATCCGGATACCCCAATGTCAGGTCTTCACAATTGAAATAATCAATCTTATCTATAGAAAATACATTCTGTGCCTTAGCGTAAATCTGAAGTTTATCCAATTTTATCTTTTTCACCCATTTCTGCGGCAGATTATAATAGACATTCAGATTACGTAATTTCAAGAATGAACCATCTTCAATCCATTGTGTACTAGTCTGATAATTATTTTCATTCGACAATGTAGAAAGACGGGGTACATTGGCGACATCTTTCATAGCTTCTGTCCAACGAATCTTATCTTTCAAATACCAAGTCGCGATATTGGTATTGCCATTACGTAAGGGCTGATGTACATTTGCCACATTCAATTGTTTGGTCAACCCACTCACTCCATTAAAGACCATATCTATTCCAAAGCCCTTATATTCAAAACCCAAATTCAATCCGAACACCATTTCGGGCACCGTTGTAGACTTGCCGATTGCTATCCTATCCTCACTATCGATCCTTCCATCTCCATTCTGGTCTTTATATTTCACATCTCCCGGACGAACCACCGAAAATGTTTGTTCCGGGCTCTTGGCAATATCCTCTTCATCACGGAAATAACCGACGGCTTCCAATCCAAACAGTTGCCCGACTTTATGTCCACGTGTATATAAATAGTCGTAAGGCTGATAGGCCTGTCCGTTTTCAACAATCTCACTATCATTCAATGCCCAATTCGCATTTACAAAATAATTGAAATCCTTATGTTGTCCACTCCATCCCAAACTCAATTCTACACCACGGCTCTTTACTTCACCTATGCAGGCTTTCGGCGGGTCGATGCCTAGTATGCCGGACACATTATTATTAGCAACTAAAATATTAGTACGATGGTCATAGTACACCTCTGCCGTTGCCGTGAAGTTCTTCCATAAACGCAGGTCTACCCCCACATTATATTTGTCTGCAGTCTCCAGATTCAAGCCATATACAGGTAACCTTTGTTCTTTCAAACCATTGACTACTGTCATACCATCTCCAAAAGGATATCCTGTCCCCCCTGTCCAGAAATAATTCCCCAATCCATAATCAAGTTCATCTACCGCAGAACGTCCCCAAGAAGCCCGAAGTTTCAACAAGTCCAGGTTAGAAGCCCCTTTCAGAAAATCTTCGTTAGCCAAATTCCAACCAGCAGAAACAGCCGGATAGAAACGAAACTTATCACCTTTCAACAGAACACTTGTACCATAATAGTTGCCGACAACATCTACCATATAACGGTTGCCATAATTATAACCGACAAATCCCATGATATTCTGCCGATAATAAGAGGCGTTATTTTCTAACGGTTCTTTCATATCCTGCCGATAGACAGCCGAAGCCGACAATTGATGCTTACCGGATGTATAGTCATAATTCAATTTAGCCTCAACGCTGGCACGTATCAATTGGGCAGACAATACAGATTTGGTTATCTGCACCTTGCTATCTGTACCATAAGTTTCACTTACCGGGAGTCCCTCTTCCGACAGATAACCGACTTCATACTTATAAGTCTTACTACCTATATCCTGAAAAGTAGCGGTATTATCATAAGCGACAGCCACTTCTGCACTCAACCCTTTCAGGAACATAGAGAAATCTTGAGTTATCCGCATATCCGTTTCCAACATACGACGATTTTCCTGTACATATCCCACATCTGCAATAGCCGCAATCGGATTCATCTTAAAAAGAGTGTTACTCCCCCAATTATCATTCAATGTCTTCACCGGAAACGCAGCGGCAGGTACCTTATAAAAATTCTGGAAGATTGTATTAATAGCCGTATTCGGTCGTTTATCTTCTCCAATAATACCATATAAGCCAAACTTCATCTGGGTGCTGGAAGTGATATCCACATCCAAATTCATACGCAACCCTAGTTCATAAGTCCGTATTTGAGAATTATAACGGTCTGAATAGTGAGTATAATCTTCATTCAACAAACCAAACTTATTCTTATAATCCAACAATGCCATATAGCGTACTCTTTTTCCGCCACCACGCATCATTACATTAAACTGATTGTTTTCGCTGAAATTCCTCGTACCCTCTTCATACCAGTTGACGTTCGGATAATAATTCGGATTCGTACCATCCTTAAACCGTTCCAAGTCTCTTTTCGTGTATTGCAACGGCAAGCCATCATAATACAGCGCTTCATTCTGCGCCATAGCATACGTATAAGCATCCGCCATTTCCGGCCGGTTGACAGGAAAATCGAAACCATGACGATAATTCACATCTACATCAAACGAATTATAAATACCTCTTTTTGTATTCACCAGGATTACTCCATTAGCCCCTCTGGCACCCATCAAAGCCGTAGCGGCACCATCTTTCAAAACTTGGACGGACTCTATTTCTTCTATTGTCATATTAGTCAGTCCCCGTTCAAATCCATCCACCAAAACCAAGGGAGCTCCGCTACCCAAACCACCACGACCACGTATATTCATGCCGGCATTAGCATCCCAACCAACCGTTTGAGTCAGATGAAGCCCTGATATCAATCCGAAAAGCGCGTTATTCACCCGGTCGGGAGAAGTCGCGTTCTTTTCCAGCAAATCAGCATAAATAGCAGTCACAGACTGGGTTTGGGTGTCTTCTGTCCGCTTTAGAAATCCCAAATCAACAACCGCGTCTTTCTTGATATCAAACACCAAATTCAGGGTATCCCCTGTGATTTTAATCCGTTTGGTTGCTACATCTGCATAATTTAGTTCAATATAATCACCTTTCTTCAACAGGAGTGAAAACAAACCGTCTTCATCAGTGACATTGTTATTTCTGTATTCTCCTACCTTTGATACCTTTACACCCGAAAGAGGTTTACCGGAGCCATCTTTCACAATGCCATTCATCATCTCCTGCGCCACCAGACTTACCGAAGAGATGAATAACAAGCCTATCGTAAATAATAATTTATTCATAATCAAATCGTTTAATTAATCTTATTACCAGCCGGGATTTTGAATCAATCCATATTTCTTATTGATTTCGCTTACAGGAAATGGCAATAAATACCAGTATTCATTCCAATAATATTTAATATCGTCACGCGTACTCACTACATACTCGAAACCACTTCCGACCTTCGTCGTTTCCAGCATTTCCATAGGACGTGTAGCCCATTCCGCACCTTTTTTATGACGTATCATATCAAAGTAGCGAACATCTTCCTGTCCGAATTCACGGGCACGCTCATCCAATAAATAGTTCAGCAAGGCATCACCTTGCGGCACTTTAGCGGAAGTTACTGCCGGCAACCCTGCACGTTCGTGCACGAGGTTCAGATAATCATAAGCAGTTTTCTCAAATTCATCGGGCACGTTAGCCTTTCCCAATTGGTTCATAGCTTCGGCTATACTCAAATAAATCTCTGGCATACGAATCATAGGACAAGAATAGGGCTTGCCTTTCATCTCATTCTTCTTGTCACGAATAAACTTGCGGAATCCATAGCCAAATTGAGTTTTCTTCTGCACAGAACTTCCCGAACCGTATCCTTCGCGTCCGCCTTTATAAACTTCTGCTGTCCGTCCCTGCCATTTATCACCATTTACAAGCAAGTTCTCATATAAACGCACGTCACGGTTCGGCTGCCCTTTTTCATCAAAAAACGGATGCGCACGGTGTGTCTGATTATTCCAGTCGAACGTAGAACCATCCTTCCATTGGAACATGTCCGCATAATTTCCACGCGGGATACCATAACCGGATTCATACATACGGAACGGTTTATCTACGCCATCATAGGTTCCCCAACGGAAAGAAGCCATCACAACCTCCTGGTTGCCTTTCGTAAAATAGCCGTTTACATAGTCCTCTCTGGGATTTCCTGTATTTTCAATCCGATAATAATCACCATTCTGTTTGTTCAGACGCAAGAACTCTCTTCCTGCCTCCAAAGCCGCCTCCCAACGACTATCCTGCTGATTTCCATACCAAGTAAGAAGTTCAGTAGCCGCTTGTCCGTCATAATAGGGTGCTTTATTGTTAAATAATGGACTGGCAACAAACAAGAGTAAACGAAACTTCAACGCTTTAGCAGCGGCTGCTGTCATGTGTCCATATTCTTCAGCGGTGGTAAACCAAGGCAAATCGGTTGCCGCCTCATCCAACAACGCAGCTGTTTTATTAACCGTTTCTTCCAACGTCAGACGAGGAAACTGGAAAATCTCATCTGCCGCATACGCATGGTCTATCCAAGGCATACCACCATAGAAACGAATCATTTGAGTATAGTGAAAAGCAATGACTACTTTAGCTTCCGCTTTTCGAATACGCTTTTCGTCATCAGTCATATCGGGAACTTTATCTACATTTTCAATATAGATATAAGCTTTCCTTATACCAAAAGAGGGATTTCCCGTCACTTCAGTAATCTGTGAATGAAAAGGGAAATAAGGAAAGTTGATACAACTGGAAGAAGAATTAATGTCTCCGCGTGTCCATGAGATTGGTTGCGCATATCCTATATCAGTATATCCATCCAAAATAAGCCCCTCCGGATGACACCCTCTCAAAGTAGGCATAAAATCCCACAAACTTTTATAGAACTGGTTCATAGCCTGATCCGCATATTTTTTGGAAGAAAACACTGTATCAATAGATACATCGTCACTATTAGGCTTCTCCAAAAAATTATTACCGAACTTCAGGTCTTCACATCCGATGAATAAACTAGCCAGAAGTCCGCCTAAAATAATTAAACTTTTGTTTTTCATAATAATCATTTTAAAAAGTTACATTCACTCCCAGACTGAAGATTTTCATAATAGGATACGTATTCGTATCACGTGTCAATTCTCCTTCGGGATCAAAAACTTTCAATTTGTCAAATGTCAAAAGATTATAGCCTGTAAATTGAACGGTCAACTTAGAGGCACCGATTGCTTTTAAGATTTTCTGTTGAGTGATATTATACCCAATCGTCAAATTTTTAAGTTTTATGTATGAGGCATCTTTTAGCCACACACTTGATGTCTCCTGATTGGCCGTGCTCGAAACGGATAAACGTGGATACACAGCCGTTGCTGCTGTTTCAGGCGTCCAACGCCCGTCGGCCATATACTGATAAAGTACTTGCCCCTCATAAAAAGGACGCTTATAAGCATTTGCCATTTCAATATCACATTGAGCTGCTCCCGTCCAATTCATAGAAGCAAAAAAGCCTTTATATTCTCCGCCTAAATTTAAACCGAACGTATAAGCCGGACGTTTGGGATTCCCTATTTTGGTCTGGTCGTCATTATCAATTATATTATCACCGTTCAAATCTGCAAACTTAATATCACCAGGGTACTTTTTCCCTTGCGGTTGAGGCAGCTCCGCACGAACATTACCATCCGCATCAAAGTCGTCCTCGTTATAGAACCCCTGTGCCAAGTATCCGAATCGGGCTCCCACTTCATGTCCGGTACGCCACATATAAGGTTCGTTCGGTTCTACTTCATCCTGATAAATAATCTTATTTTTAGAATAAGAGACATTTGTATTTATATAATATGAAAAGTCCTTAATACGATCATTCCATTTTAAATCAACTTCATATCCTTGATTATTCACTTTACCCATGTTAACCACAGGTAATATACCATTCATTGCAATCAAGGAAGGGACTGTACTACGCTGTATCAGAATATCACGACGATTTTCCCGGAAGTAATCGACTGTCAACTTCAAACGGTCGCTGAAGAAATAAGCGTCTATACCATAATTCTGCTTTAAGGCAGTTTCCCAAGTTACATTCGAATTTCCCAGCATAAGTTCTTTCGCTGCTACCTGATAGGCCGTATTTGTCAATCCGAAAATATACCCGTTCTTATCCTGATAGGCTTGCTGCAGCCAATCGGAGTTGTTTATTGAATAAGAGTCCGGCAAATAAAGGAAGCGATTACTGGACATATTGTCATTACCGACCAATCCAACAGAAGCACGCACTTTCAGATAGGTTAAGAAGTCATTTTTGGGAATGAATTTCTCTTCTGTTATAACATAGCCGATAGAACCTGCAGGGAATGTACCAAAACGTTTATCCGGCGCAAAGTTCTCGGAACCATTATAACCAATATTAAATTCTGCTATATATTTCGACTTATAATCATAAGTCAAACGACCTACCAAGCCAACATAAGCAGTCGGGACATCCCAAAACTTATTAGGATAATTAGGATAGTACTTTTTACTTTGGTTGTACAGCAATAAGGCACCTACATTATGTTCTCCGAATTTGCGATTATAACGAATACTTCCTTCCACATACCAGTCACGGGCACGTTTTTTATCCCCGGTTCCATAAGTTTTCATCATATTTTCCCCCGTTATCCGATACACAAGGCTCTTATCAAAATCAGGGTCTTCAACATCAAGTCCTGATCCGTCTATTTCGGATTTATAAAAAGGAGTATATGTTTCCACATGTCCCCGTACAGTTTTAATGTAAGAGTAATCCGTATTATATGCCCCTTTCACTTCGATGGAAAGCCCCTTGGTTATAAAATCCAGATTTTGAGACAAGTTCAAATCGAATGTCATATTATTCGAGACTTTGCGGTCATAACCATAGCCATAAAATCCATTAATTACTTGATTCTCCATTTTAACTCCAGGAAAACGTGTACTCTGTGTCACCACTTTTTTTCCGTCGACAATTCCCGGAGATGAGAATGGCAACGACCACGTAAGCTGTTTCCATACATTGCCACTGCCTCCCGGGTCACGCTGGTTACCTACAATTCCGCCCATGCCGAACTTTAACGTAGTGGTACGTGTGAGGTTTACATCGAGATTGGCACGATAGTTATAACGGGTATAGCTGTAATTGTTATCATAATCAAGCCCGTCCAGTTGTTTAAACAAACCATTCTGAAACAAAAAACCTAACGATACAAAATAACGGATATCTTTTGTTCCTCCGGAAATGCTTACATTATGTTGAGTTTGAACAGCAGCCTTATTCATCAAATAATCATACCAGTTCACATTAGGATATAGAATAGGGGAATCTCCCAAACGAAAACGTTCCATATCATACTCCGAGAAAGCCAACTGGTCATCTGCAACTCCGTCATTACGTTGTGCCTCTCTGAATAAAGAAGCGGTTGTATAGCTGTCTGCCACATCCAATATACGGGTAGGCATCTGAATACCGACATTCGAACTAATCGAGATTTTAGCCTTTCCTTCTTCTCCCCGGCGGGTAGTGACCAATATGACTCCGTTCGCACCGCGCACTCCAAATACAGCCGTAGCCGAAGCATCTTTTAATACATTAATAGATTCTATCTCGTTAGGATCCATTTGATAGAAAGAACGCTCCACGCCATCCACAAGAATAAGCGGAGCAGCTCCCCCTTCCGTCAATGAACCTACACCACGTACAAATATTTTCGCATTGTCAGCTCCCGGTTGTCCACTTGCCTGCATGGAAGAAACTCCCGGCAACTGCCCTGCCAAAGAGTTAGTGACACTGGCACTAGGTGATTTCAGTAAAGCCTCCGTGCCGACACTTGATATAGCACCGGTCAATGTCGCTTTTTTCTGCACACCGTATGCAACAACCATTACTTCATCCAGACTTTGTACATTTTCCTGCAAACATACATTAATCCCCCTTCGGGAGTTCACCTTTATTTCTTGTGACTGGTAGCCAATAAATGAAACCGATAAAATTGAATTTCCATCAGGTACCGTAATTGTATAACGGCCGTCAATATCTGTGATAACTCCTGTGGAAGTCCCTTTCACTTGTACAGTAGCACCAATAATAGGTTCGCCACCCTCACTCGTAACAACCCCTGTTACTTTTATACTATTGTTCTGTTGTAAACCGGAACTTACCCACTCTTTGCCGGTGTCACTGCCCGACCAAATCCTACTCGTCTCTGCGGAATAACAAATCTCGCCCCACAAAGACGACCTGATACATACGGCGATAAATAAAACCTTCCGCATGCGACCTGTTAAGATGTTTTTCATACTTTGATAATATTAAATAGTTAAACAAAAAGCATCATTATAATTTCTGCTTAAATTTGAAAACCAGCGATTCATTTTTCAATCCTTTCGGCAGAGTTACTGTCACTTTGCCATCTTTCGTCCGATACTTCACACTACGACCTGTTTGAAGCAATACCATCTTGCCGGCAGGTTCATTTCCTTCCCATACAATTTCTTGCGGCAATTCCACATTGTCCGGTAGTGCATAGATAGCATACAGCGTCTTTCCATCTTTATTAGCCGTGAACCAGACATTCTCACTTTGATAGACAGGAGTAGTGCGTGTGTTGTAGATTGCTTCACCATTTATTTTCAGCCATTGACCTATCTCTTTCAGGCGCCGTATTCCCTCTTCCTCGATAGTGCCTTCCGGCGTAGGCCCCACACCCAAAACCAAAGAACCGCCTTTAGCCACAATCTCCGTGAGAATATTGATTACTTGAGCTGCCGATTTGTAAGGAGCGTCTTTCCACCATCCCCAATGATTGGTCAGTGTGATGCAACTTTCCCAAGGATAATCCAGTTGCTGCTTGGGAACAGTCAGTTCCGGCGTTTGGTAATTTTCGTTCCGTCCGGGCACAGTCCGGTCTACCGCTATCAATCCGGGTTGGTATTCGCGTGCCTTATCTATGATTTGATCCATTTTGATGTCTTCCTTGGGAGCTCTTACCCAGCCTCCATCTAGCCAAAGAAGATCTACCCGACCATAACGCGTCATGAGTTCATTGATTTGATTAGCCGTATATTCTTGAAAACGTTTCCATTTATCCGGATTCAGCTTGATGTCATAATTCACATTCCGGGTGGGCGTTGCCCTGTCTCTACTCCAGTAATCATTGCAATGCCAATCGGGCTTGGAGAAGTAAGCACCTATCATAAAATCTTTCTGACGGAAAGCATCAAACACTTGATAGGTCACATCTTTTAAAGGATTGTTTCTAAATGGCCCTTTAGTCACCGAGAAATCAGTTTCCTTCGTGTCAAACATACAAAAGCCGTCGTGATGTTTGGTAGTGAAAATCATATATTTCATGCCGGCATCTTTCATAATGTCTGCCCATACTTCCGGAGCAAACTTGGTGGGATTGAAAGATTCGCTTAATCCCCAATACCATTTTTTGAAATCATCATAAGGCATATCACCGAAGATTTTAGTGCGGCGCGGAATAAATTTTTCTTCCGAACACAACAGCCACGACTCGAAAGTACCCGGTACAGAATAAAGTCCCCAGTGGAACAATACACCGAATTTCAAATCTCTCCATTGGTCTAATTTCTGTAGTACTGCCGGATCTGTCGGATATTCATAGGAAGTCGATGGTTTATGCACATACCCTTGATCTTTAATATCGCCTTGCTGTGCACATACATTCCAAGAAAAAGAGAGTCCGAACAAAGCAGACAGTACCACTTTCATGTTCTTCATTTTTCTCATACTTATCGTTGTTTTAGAGGTTTTAAATTCCACTGCTAAGATATGAGGATTAGAATGAAAGGGTGTTTTGTATCATTTTTTGTTTGTCCGATAACTGCCAGAAGAGTGCTAAAAACTATCAAAGTTTTTTAGATTTTATTCAAAAGAGACTCTTGGACACTATTTCCTCTGCTTTTTCACATAATCAGAAGGCATACAACCCATATATTTTTTAAAACTAGTAGAGAAATAAGACCGGGAGGCAAAACCTACCATGGCACTCACTTCCGATATGGAATAACGCCCGTCCAACAATAATTTGCACGCCATATTGAAACGTATTCGCCGAATAAAATTTGCCGGCGGTTCACCTGATATGGAATTCATTTTGTAGTACAGTGACGAACGGCTCATAAAAAGTTTCTCCGCAAGATCATCGGCTGTAAAGTCTTCATCAGAGATGTTTTCTTCCACAGTCTGAATAGCCTTGGTAATAAACTCCTCGTCCAGTTTATTCGAAGTCATTTTTGCCGCATCAATATCAATCGTGCTGGAATAATAGTATCTCAAACGCTGCCTGGCTTTCAGGATATTATTGATTTTTCCTTTCAAGAGATACATAGAGAAAGGTTTGGGGATATAATCGTCCGCACCTGCCTGAATACCCGCAGTCTGCGCCTCAAGACTGCCTTTCGCCGACAACAGAATAACCGGAATATGGCAGGTTTGCATGTTCTTCTTCACAATCTCACATAACTTAATACCGTCTATTCCCGGCATCATGACATCAGAAAGAATTAAATCCACTTTCTGTTCCTTCATCATTTCCAGTGCTTCTTCCCCGTTTCCGGCTATCAACGTGATATAATCCGATTTAAAATTATCTTTCAAATAATCAACCATTTCCTTATTATCATCCACCAGCAGGATAGTCGCTCTCCCTTCTTCTTCCATACCATCCGGTTTCTCCATGTCAGTAGAATCAACTGCAACCTCTTCCATGTAGGAAACATCCATAGGAGAATACATAGGTTCTGATAAAGTGAAGCTCGCTTTCGTGTCCTGTTTTTGCTCTTCAGCAGGAAATACGTGGATGTCTGCCGGCAAAATCACCCTGAATTCTGTGAATTTCCCGATTTCACTAGCAACCTCTATCGTACCCCTATGCTTGTCTATCAACAATTTCACCAAAGACAAGCCAATACCGGAACCTTTCTGATTATCGTCCACTTGGTAAAAGCGTTCGAAAATACGGGAAAGCTTCTCTTCTGGAATACCTATACCATTATCACGTATCGTAAATCCGTAAACAGCCTCCTTCTTCCACAATGATAATGAGATTTCTCCACCGTCAGGAGTAAACTTAAACGCATTGGAAAGTAAATTCATCAATATCGTTTCCAAATACATCCTGTCGACAGGAAATAATTCATCTTTCAAATCCGAACGAAAATGAAAATTAATATTTCGTTTCCGTGCATTCTCTTTAAATAAATTGAATACATTCATTGTCATGCTCTCAACCGGCCCTGAAACTACATTAATAGGTAATGTTCCCGACTCTGCCTTCCTGAAGTCAAGTAGTTGATTGACAATGTGCAGTAATTTCTGTCCATTCTTATAAACATAAGACAATTTTTGCTGCACAGCGGGCTCGAAAGAGTTCTTTTCGCCCAGCAATTCCTCTAACGGAGCTAATATCAGACTTAAAGGTGTGCGCAATTCATGAGACATATTAATATAAAAACGGACTTTCTCCTGGCTGATTTCTTCTATCTTATTCCGTTCGATATGCTCAATCTGTACCTGCATCCTCATCTTGGCACGAACAATAAAGAAATAAAATATAAAAACCAAAATACCGATGATAAAGAGGAAAAACAACATTTTTGCCCACCATGTCTGATACCACATCGGAATAATATCAATAAAAAATTCCGCAGGGGTTTCAGCCCATTGTCCACTGTCACTACATGCCTTTACTTTAAAAACATATCTACCCGGAGACAAATTCCAATAGTTCACTCCACGGCTTCCTGCCCATGTAGCATAAATCCAATCCGAATCGTAACCTTCCAGCTTATAGGCAAACCTGTTACGGCTGTTTGACAGGTAGTTAATTACAGAAAAAGTGATTCTGAACATCTTGAGTTCCGAAGGAAAAGAGACTCCCAGCAACTTCCCGTTGTCAGCCTGATAAAAATCGACATCTCCGTCTTTAGCCTGCCTTATCGGAAGATTCTGTATGGACAATCCGGTTATCACTGCATTAGGCGTAAAAGGACTGCCGGAGAAGTGTTCGGGATTAAAAAAAACGACTCCATTCAAAGTTCCTAAAAAGAAAGTGCCGTCTTTTGAGCTACATACTGCCGACTGCATAAACTGATTGTTCGGCAAACCATCTTGTTTGATATAGTTACAGAAATTCCTTTTATGTAAATCAAAACAGGAAAGTCCCCTGCTTGTTGTGAGCCACAACCTTCCTTTTTTATCTTCCAAAATACCGCTGATACAATCATTAGGCAAACCGTCAATCATAGAATAACGCTCCCATGAAGGAGAAGTCCCTTCTTTATAGCGGTACAATCCGGAAGAAGTGCCTACCCAAATGGCATGGCTACTGTCTTCATATACACACAACGCCTGTATCAGGCCAAGAGAATAAGCCCCTGCCGAATCAGCCATCACTCGCATTTCTCCGTCAGTACACATGTACAAGCTTTCTTCCGTGCCAATCCAGACACGCCGTCTTGAATCACGGAACAAGGTAGAGACAAGCACATCTTTCAGTTGAGGATATCTGATTGCCAAAGGATGCAAGGAGATTTGTCTTGTTTGATAATCAAAACGATACAAACCAGCCATCGAACCAATCCAAAGTGTACCATCGTCTCCATCCAACAACGAATAGCAACTATTTTCCAAGGATGCGGCATCGGGAATATCATAATTACTTATATGTCCGGTCTTGATATTCAAATGGCTCAACCCGCCGTTATGCATACCGATATAAACTGAACCATTTTTCTCGGGAAACACACATTTAATGTTATTCGAACGCAAGGAGCCGGCTTTGTTGCCTTTATCAGAATAACAAGTGAAATGCCCGGTTGTCCTGTCATAATGATTCAATCCTCCGTCATTGGTACCAATCCAAAGATTATTATTGAAAGGGTCTTCCGCTATGCAACTGACAGTATTGTCACTCAATGAATTACGGTAGACAGAATGTTGCAGGACACGAAAATCAGGTGCTAATACATGATAATAATTAAGCCCTCCGTGGTAAGTGCCTACCCACATTCCTCCCTGATGATCCCTTAGAAGAGAACGTACAGAATTATGTCCCAAAGAAGAAGGGTCTTCATAGGAAAAGCGATATTGCGAAATACTTTTTGTATCCGGTTGGAGAATCAGCAGTCCTTCTACCGTTCCAATCCATAATCTTCCCCAGTCATCCAGCTGCAAAGCCCGGACAGCATCCGAAATAAACTGTTTCGGATAATTTTTCCGGTTATAATGTTCTCGAACCTGAAATTTGTCATCTATCAAATATACTCCGTTCGTCAATGACGCCAACCAGCAATTCCGGGTCTTATCATCATAAATGATACTGGAGATTACTTCATTTTTCAATTCAGGAAGCAATTGAACAATATTACCATTACGGAAATAATAGAAATAAATACCTTTTGAAGTTCCAAGTAATGCCCCGTCTCCTATAGCACGAACGGAATAAACATTCTTCCCTTCTAACTGGGGGAGCATTTTCATCTTGCCATCCGTTTTCTCAAAAAGAACCAATCCCCGATTGGTTCCTAACAACAACTGTTCCCTGTCTGCCGGCTCTTCCATCGCAAACACCTGAACCGACTGATTGCCCGGTAATGAGTAATTTGTAAAATCATTACCTATAATATTATACCGGGAAAGTCCGACCATTGTCCCTGCCCACACCGTTCCCTTTCGGTCAGTATAAAGAGAATAGATGTAGTTATTTCCCAAACTGGCGGTATCGACCAAAGATTTATAAAAGGACGCAAAGCGGAAACCGTCATGCCAGTTCAATCCTTCAGTAGTGCCCACCCATATCTTATTGTTATGGTCCTGGGTTAAAGCAAGCACTGTATTGTACGACAATCCATCATCTACAGACAAACGTTTAAAACGAACCGGAGCCTCATCTGCCAATAAAGTAGATATCGGAATAAATTGGAAACAAATAGATAAAACAATCAAATAACAAATTTGTATATATCGGTCTTTCATAAGTAATCACGGTTCAAGAACATTTTAACTCAAACAAAAGTACATAAAAAGCATGAGCTTTTTACACCGGCATAATAAAGAAATCATTTTTTTCTTTAGAGGAAAGATATGTATTTCCAGCCACTTTTATCACATATATCCGTTAGCTTTAATTTCTTTATATCGTTTCAAAGCCTCCAGATAATAATAATCGGCATAAATCAACGGGGTGTCGACTTCACTATTATGCGGAAAGCTACCCACCGAATGCATGAGAATAAACCCGTGATTTTCTCTTTCCCTTGCCAGGTATGTTTCCGAGGAAAGTTGCTTCAAGATTCGCTCTGCATAACGGAAGTATTTCCGCCCTTGTTTTTTGTCCCCATAACCGCTTAATTCCAACAAGGCGGAAGCTGTGACGGCAGCCGCCGAAGCATCGCGAGGTTCATTGGGAATGTTCGGAGCATTATAATCCCAATAAGGAATAAAGTCTTTTTCGGACGGGCAATGGCTCATTATAAATTCAGCGATCTTATAAGCCGCTTTCAGATAAGTTTGTTGTTTGGTGAAACGATAACACATGGTATATCCATATACGGCCCAAGCCTGACCACGTGCCCAAGACGATTCATCATCATATCCCTGGTAAGTACCTTTCGACTCGACTGTACCATCTTCCGGCAAATAACTGACTACATGATAAGATGTCATATCTTCCCGAAAATGATTCTTCAGTGTTTTGTCGGCATGTGCTATGGCAATTTCCCGATACTTCGGATTACCGGTCTGTTCCGATGCCCAGAAAAGCATCTCCAGATTCATCATGTTATCAATAATGACAGGATAACTCCAATTGCCAAAGTCCCAGGAACGAATCAATCCGACTTTCGGTTCAAAGCGCGTACAAAGGCTTTCGGCAGCGCGAACGAGAATCAGGCTGTCCGCTGGTTCCGGTTTTAGACGGATGCCCTGACCGTAACTACAAAACATCATAAACCCCAAATCGTGATTTTTCGTATAATACTGCATCGCTTCCAGACGGTCAGTGTACAAACGTGCCTGTTTTGCCAATTCTTCCTTAGCTGTAAGTTCATACGCCAGCCACAAGGAGCCCGGGAAAAAACCGGAAGTCCAATCCGAAGGTTTTTCCAAGCGATATTTTCCATCTTTCAAGGAACGTGGAAAACAAAGGGTATCCGATTCGTTTTTCAACTTTTCTGCCATATAGAGCAATTGATGTCCAGATGTACTCACCGCACGGTCAAACCATTTCATCTCATTTTCTTTCGGAACATTACAAGCAGCCAGAAAAATAATTCCTGTTGCCACCATTAGAAGTTTGCTATTCATTGTTTCAATCTATTTCTGTTATTACTTCTCCATATATTAGCAACAAAGGTAGACTAACTTACAGACATCGGTTTTACAAAACTCTTTTTTTATGTCCGTTTCCATATTAGTAATGTTTGATTTTGTACAAAAGTTGTCTGCTTTCAGATATTCATAATGGTGCAGAAACGAACTGATCCGCACGGAAAGAAATTAAATAATATAGTTTAGATTTTTCTCCACTGTATAAACAATCTATCTGAGACCCGGGTCTCAGCATCTATGACACCCGGGTCTCAGGTATGCCAACACCCGGGTGTCAGTACCATTGAGACCCGGGTGTCAGATAGAACTCTACTACTAAGCGTTTTTTCTTTGTTACTAGAGTAAATAAAATTCCGATGCATCTAATATCTATTCAAAACAGTGCAAGAATGAGCTAAATAATAATTTTCCAGTTAAACAAAATTATAACGCTCGTTCTTTGAGATATTGAAAACGAAATATTACGAAAATAATGATTATCTTTGAACCACTAAAAGGAAAATAACAATGAATGACCTGCTTCGTAAACTCCCTATCGGGATACAGACCTTTGAGAAACTTCGTAAGGGCGATTATCTATATGTAGATAAAACAGAGCTTGTATGGAAAATAGCTTATACATCTACTCCATACTTCCTGAGTCGTCCACGCCGTTTTGGTAAAAGTCTTCTTCTCTCTACCTTTGAAGCCTACTTTGAAGGAAAGAAAGAACTCTTCGAAGGGCTTGCCATTGAAAAACTGGAAACGAAATGGGAAAAGCATCCTGTGCTGCATCTGGATTTAAATGCCGAGAAGTACGATTCCCCAGAAAGACTTTATGATATCCTCAGCCGTCAACTCACCTTATGGGAAATCCAATATGGCAAAGGAATAGACGAGAACACTCTTTCCGGTCGTTTCTCCGGCGTCATCCGTCGTGCCTACGAACAAACCGGTAGCAGCGTCGTAGTTCTGGTAGACGAATACGACAAACCTCTATTGCAAGCTTTAGGCAATGATGTCTTACTGGATGAATACCGTAAAACTCTGAAAGCCTTTTACGGAGTATTGAAAAGTGCCGACCGCTACCTACGTTTCGTCTTCCTCACAGGAGTAACGAAATTCTCACAAGTAAGTGTATTCAGTGACCTCAACCAATTGCAGGACATCACTTTATGGCCCGATTACGGAACCCTTTGCGGCATCACTCTTCAAGAATTATTGGATACCTTCCAGCCGGAAATCAAGATACTGGCAGCCAATAATTCCATTTCTTATGATGACGCGGTACAACGAATGACACGTCTCTACGATGGCTATCATTTTTGCATTAATTCAGTAGGTATCTTCAACCCGTTCAGTGTACTGAATGTCCTGAAATCAAAAGTGTTCGACAATTACTGGTTCCAGACCGGCACACCGACTTTCCTCGTCGAGATGCTGCAAGAAACCGAATACGACCTGCGTACTTTGCTTGACGGGATCGAAGCACCGTCTTCCATGTTCTCCGAATATCGTGTAGATTCCAATAATCCGATTCCGTTAATTTACCAAAGTGGCTATCTGACGATAAAAGATTTCGATAGGGAATTTGGTAACTATCTATTGCAATTTCCTAATGATGAAGTCCGCTACGGCTTCATTAATTTCCTGGTTCCATTTTACACCGGAGTGAGAAACAGTGACCAAGGATTTTACATCGGCAAGTTTGTACAAGAACTTCGTTCGGGAGACTACGATGCCTTTCTCACCCGCCTGCAAGCCTTCTTTGCCGATTTCAACTACGAATTGAACGAGCAGACAGAGCGTCACTACCAAGTGGTTTTCTATATTGTCTTCAAACTTATGGGACAGTTCACCGATGCCGAAGTACGCAGCGCCCGCGGTCGTGCAGATGCCGTAGTGAAAACACCTAAATATATCTATGTCTTCGAATTCAAGCTGCATGACACGGCAGAAGCGGCATTGAAGCAGATCGACGATAAAGGCTATCTGATACCGTATCAGGCAGACGGACGTGAAGTGATAAAGATCGGGGTAGAGTTCAGTGCGGAAAAACGCAATATCAGTCGCTGGCTGGTGTGAACAGATAAAGTTAAATATTATCAGGAGTTACCCATATCCACGCCCGATAACAACTTCTCCTATGAACAGGAACCAAAGGTAAATAACCGGAGTACACTCTACCTTCCCTGATTTTCAACGGATAAGTTGCGGACATTCGTTCATGTTCCTGCAAGGCTTCACCTTCCGAAGGATGATAATCAATCACAAAACGCCCTATTGAACCTGGATGTACATAATGGTCATATAAAAAACGCGCAACAACTCCCATATTCATGCGCAGATTGATTTCCACACAGGGATGAATCCGAAAAACCGGCTTTTCATTTTCCGGAAACCGACAAATCATCATATCAACTCCAAGATAACCTTTATAAACGGTTCCTACCAACGCAGAAAGCCTATATTTCAAGCAGTTCTCCAAATCCGTCAGAACCTTTGAAGGGACATATTGCGAAAGTTGTTTCCAGATTGCCTCATTAGAAAGCAAACGATTCCCTTCATACATCCCACTCTTTCCGGTATGGAAGAGGGAATATCCCATAAATGTCACTTCACCTGTACCATCGGAATAAAACTCCATGGCAAAATCCTCTACCTTATTATATATAGGTTCCGCAATGATTCCACCCTGCGAAGCAGCCACACGCGTACACCAACCGGAAATAAAAGGAGTAAATATGCCTTTACACCAGTTCAAGCCTTTACCGCTTCCCGAAAGCGGAGCTTTCAACAGGCAGCATTCCCGCTCTTCCACAAAAGTTTTCCATTCTTCCAGTGCCTTCAAATAATAAGATTCTCCGCAGAAATATTCATTCAGTTGTAATTCCGGAAGTAACGAGACGGCTTTAGAACGATGGGAGTATTCCCGCAAACCGTTTAATTGCTCCATAGAAGGAAGCAGGGCTTCGTCCACGCCCAGCCCTAAAAGCCGTTTCCGCAAAGCTACATCCCACCCCCAAGGACGAATATCCAAATCCGGTCCGACAGCAAGTTCCGGTTCAGTCATCAAATGAATCGAAACTCCCAGCAATTCCTGCATTTGCTTCAAATAATCCAGATTATAAGCGGAAGAAGCTAATACAGCACTCCCCTCCTCTGCATACCACATCGGAAGCAAAGCCAACTCGGAAGCCATACGTCTGGCCGAAGCCGGAGCCATATAGTTCGTTTCACCGCTAGCCAACGCCAAGTCATGTTCCGGATTGAATATATAAAGAGCCTTTTTTGTCATTTCAAATGAATTCAAAACTTTATTCTGCAAATATATACAGGAAATAGTCAGGAATGACTACAATAAACAGAAAGTTGGAATTAAACACACAATTTTGCCATCTCTACTTTGCAAATCCTAAAAAAAGCAGTATATTTGCCACCCGAAAAACAAAGAACTGAAATGGAATCATTCTACCGCACACACGCCTACCTCGTTGAGCACACCAATGCCCCCGTTCGCCGCGATCTCATGGACGAGATCGACTGGAGCGACCGCCTGATTGGTATCAAAGGGACACGTGGCGTAGGAAAAACCACTTTCCTTCTCCAATACGCCAAAGAGAAATTCGGGAACGACCGTTCCTGTCTGTTCATCAACATGAACAATTTCTATTTCTCGGGCCACAGCATTGTAGACTTCGCCAACGAATTTCAGAAACGTGGCGGAAAAGTATTGTTGATCGACCAGGTGTTCAAACATCCGGAATGGAGCAAAGAGTTACGCATGTGTTACGACCGTTTTCCTAATCTGAAGATTGTCTTTACCGGCTCATCCGTGATGCGACTGAAAGAAGAAAATCTTGAATTACGTGATATCGCCAAGAGCTATAACCTGCGTGGATTCTCTTTCCGTGAATTCCTAAACTTGCAAACAGGCATGAAATTCAGGGCATACAGTCTCGAAGAAATTCTTAGCACTCACGAACAGATTGCCAAAGGAGTACTCTCCAAAGTCCGTCCGCTTGACTATTTTCAGGATTACCTGCACCACGGATTCTATCCGTTCTTCCTTGAAAAACGTAACTTTTCGGAGAATCTGCTGAAAACGATGAACATGATGGTGGAAGTAGATATACTTCTCATCAAACAAATTGAACTGAAATATCTTTCAAAGATAAAAAAATTGCTATATTTGCTCGCTGTCGATGGGCCGAAGGCTCCAAATGTAAGCCAACTGGCAAGCGACATACAGACATCTCGCGCCACGGTGATGAACTATATCAAGTATCTGGCAGATGCGCGACTCATTAATCTGGTTTATCCGAAAGGGGAAGAATTCCCTAAAAAACCTTCGAAGATAATGATGCACAACTCCAACCTGATGTATTCCATCTATCCGGTGAAAGTGGAAGAGCAGGATGTGCTCGACACATTCTTTGCAAATTCTTTATGGAAAGACCATAAGGTACATAAAGGAGATAAAAACGTCTCTTTTATGGTAGACGAAGTAATGCCGTTCAAAATTTGCCAGGAAGGCGCAAAGATCAAGAACAATCCGAATGTAACGTACGCGTTGCATAAGGCTGAAATAGGTCGGGGCAACCAGATACCTCTCTGGATGTTCGGCTTTTTATATTAAAAGATTTATTTACTTAAATATTTAATTTAGTTATGACTAAACAGAAGAAATTCATCACTTGTGATGGTAACCAAGCTGCAGCGCATATCTCGTATATGTTCTCTGAAGTAGCAGCTATCTACCCCATCACTCCTTCTTCGACTATGGCTGAGTACGTAGACGAATGGGCTGCCGCAGGACGTAAGAACATCTTCGGCGAAACAGTATTAGTACAGGAAATGCAATCTGAAGGTGGTGCTGCCGGTGCAGTTCACGGTTCTCTTCAGGCTGGTGCGTTGACTACTACTTACACTGCTTCCCAGGGTCTTCTCCTGATGATCCCTAACATGTACAAAATTGCCGGTGAGTTCTTGCCTTGCGTATTCCATGTGTCTGCTCGTACATTGGCTTCTCACGCATTGTGTATCTTCGGTGACCACCAAGACGTAATGTCAGCTCGTCAGACTGGCTTTGCTATGTTGGCTGAAGGCTCTGTACAGGAAGTTATGGATTTGGCTGGTGTTGCTCACTTGGCTACCATCAAATCTCGCGTTCCGTTCATGAACTTCTTCGATGGTTTCCGTACATCTCACGAAATCCAAAAGATTGAAATGTTGGAAAATGATGATCTTGCTCCGCTGATCGACCAGGAAGCTTTGGCTGAATTCCGTGCCCGCGCACTGAACCCGATGAAACCGGTAGCTCGTGGTATGGCTGAAAATCCTGACCATTTCTTCCAACATCGTGAATCATGCAACAACTACTATGAAGCAGTTCCTGCTATCGTAGAAGAATACATGAATGAAATTTCTAAGATCACAGGTCGTAAATACGGTTTGTTCGATTACTATGGTGCAGAAGATGCAGAACGCGTAATTATCGCTATGGGTTCTGTAACAGAAGCTGCCCGCGAAGCTATCGACTACCTGGTAGCAAACGGCGAAAAAGTGGGTATGGTTGCCGTACACCTGTATCGTCCGTTCTCTGCTAAACACTTCCTGGCTGCTGTACCTAAGACTGCTAAGACTATCGCAGTTCTTGACCGTACTAAAGAACCGGGTGCTAACGGCGAACCTCTTTACCTTGACGTTAAAGACTGCTTCTACGGTGCAGAAAATGCTCCGGTTATCGTTGGCGGTCGCTACGGTTTGGGTTCAAAAGATACTACTCCTGCTCAAATCCTTTCAGTATTCGAAAACTTGGCTATGCCAATGCCGAAGAACCACTTCACTATCGGTATCGTAGACGACGTTACTTTCACTTCTCTTCCTCAAAAAGAAGAAATCGCTTTAGGCGGCGAAGGTATGTTCGAAGCTAAATTCTACGGTTTGGGTGCTGACGGTACAGTAGGTGCTAACAAGAACTCTGTAAAGATTATCGGTGATAACACTGACAAACACTGCCAGGCTTACTTCTCTTATGACTCTAAGAAGTCAGGTGGCTTCACTTGTTCTCACTTGCGTTTCGGTGATAATCCGATCCGTTCTACTTATTTGGTAAACACTCCGAACTTCGTTGCTTGTCACGTTCAGGCTTACCTGCACATGTACGATGTAACTCGTGGTTTGCGTAAGAACGGTTCTTTCTTGCTGAACACAATCTGGGAAGGTGAAGAACTGGCTAAGAACCTGCCTAACAAGGTTAAGAAATATTTTGCACAGAACAACATTTCTGTATACTATATCAACGCAACACAGATTGCACTGGAAATTGGTTTGGGTAACCGTACCAACACAATCCTTCAATCTGCATTCTTCCGTATCACAGGCGTTATTCCTGTAGAACAAGCTGTTGAGCAGATGAAGAAATTCATCGTTAAGTCTTACGGCAAGAAGGGTGAAGACGTTGTTAACAAGAACTATGCTGCCGTTGACCGTGGTGGTGAATACAAGACTTTGGCTGTTGATCCTGCTTGGGCTAACCTTCCGGATGACGCAAAAGCTGAAAACAACGATCCTGCATTCATCAACGAAGTAGTTCGTCCGATCAATGCACAAGACGGTGACTTGTTGCCGGTATCTGCATTCAAGGGTATCGAAGACGGTACTTGGTATCAAGGTACTGCTAAATACGAAAAACGTGGTGTAGCTGCATTCGTTCCTGAATGGAATCCGGAAAACTGTATCCAGTGTAACAAGTGTGCATACGTTTGTCCTCACGCTTCTATCCGTCCGTTCGTACTCGACGCTGAAGAGCAGAAGGGTGCTAAGTTCGAACAACTGAAAGCTGTAGGTAAAGCATTCGACGGTATGACATTCCGTATCCAGGTGGACGTTCTCGACTGTCTGGGTTGCGGTAACTGTGCTGACATCTGTCCGGGTAATCCGAAGAAGGGTGGCAAAGCATTGACAATGAAACACCTCGAAAGCCAATTGGCTCAAGCTGAAAACTGGACTTACTGTGCTGAAAACGTGAAGACTAAACAACATCTTGTTGATATCAAGGCTAACGTGAAGAACTCACAGTTCGCTACTCCGTTGTTTGAGTTCTCCGGCGCTTGCTCTGGTTGTGGTGAAACTCCATACGTGAAATTGATTTCTCAATTGTTCGGTGACCGTGAAATGGTTGCTAACGCTACCGGATGTTCTTCTATCTACTCTGGTTCTGTTCCTTCTACTCCGTATACTACAAACGAAAACGGACACGGTCCTGCTTGGGCTAACTCACTGTTCGAAGACTTCTGTGAATTCGGTTTGGGTATGGAACTGGCTAACGAAAAGATGCGTGCTCGTCTCGTGAAAGTGATGAACGAGGCTATTGCTGCTGATTGCACTCCTGCTGAAGTAAAAGAACTGTTCGCTGAATGGATCAACAATATGCTGGATGCGGACAAGACTAAGGAATTGGCTGCTAAGATCATTCCGGTTGTTGAAGCTAACAAGGATAAATGTAACCACTGCAAACAAATCGCTGAACTGCAACAATATCTTGTAAAACGCAGCCAGTGGATCATTGGTGGTGACGGTGCTTCTTACGATATCGGTTACGGTGGTCTTGACCATGTAATCGCTTCCGGTAAGGACGTTAACATCCTCGTTCTGGATACTGAAGTTTACTCTAACACAGGTGGTCAGTCTTCTAAAGCTACTCCGGTAGGTGCTATCGCTAAGTTCGCTGCTGCTGGTAAGCGCGTACGTAAGAAAGACCTCGGTCTGATGGCTACTACTTACGGTTATGTATATGTTGCACAGATCGCTATGGGTGCTGACCAAGCTCAAACTCTGAAAGCTATCCGTGAAGCTGAAGCATATCCAGGACCATCTTTGATTATCGCTTACGCTCCATGTATCAACCACGGTCTGAAAGCAGGTATGGGTAAGAGCCAGGAAGAAGAAGAAAAAGCTGTTAAGTGCGGTTACTGGCACTTGTGGCGTTACAACCCGGCTTTGGAAGAAGAAGGCAAGAACCCATTCCAATTGGATAGCAAAGAACCGAACTGGGAAGATTTCCAAGGTTTCTTGAAGGGTGAAGTTCGTTACGCTTCTGTAATGAAACAATATCCTGCTGAAGCTGAAGAACTGTTCAAAGCTGCTGAAGAAAACGCTAAATGGCGTTACAACAGCTACAAACGTTTGGCTAGAGAAAACTGGGGTGCTGAATAATAGTAATACCCTATAAATATAAAGCGGTAATCTTGTAGAAGATTACCGCTTTTTTATTGTATGAACTCTGTCTAACATAAACAATACTCCCTTTTTCCCACTAGAGTTCATGTCTATTTTATATTTAAAATTAAGAATCACAATGCTCCAATCTATTTATTCTCTGACTTCGGAATCCAACTATCCACCAACAGCCGATGCTCATCCCTCCATTTACGGGCTATTTCTTCTTCATCCATCCTGGCATCCTTCATAGCTGTCATAAAAGAGCTAAGTTCTTCTGTCGTTAGTTTGATGTTGCCAAAGAACTCGGCAGCAAACGGATCTTTCTCACTGAATCCTTTCCATGCAATAGCATGTATTTCTTCCAAGTCTCCATATACTTTCTTCGGATCATCCAAGAATTTCAAGTCAAACTGGTCGAACATCCAATGCGGTGTCCACCCCGTAATGACAATCCATTCTCCTTTGTCCATCGCTTTTTTCAAAGAAGCCAGCATGGTGGAACTACTTGAAGTCATGAGGGTATACCCATCAAGTCCGTAAGCAGCAATGGCCTTATCGGTCGTCTTCATTATCCCTGCTCCCGCATCAATTCCTACTATTTCAGAAGAAAAACGGTCTTTATTAGCTTCCAGCTCATTAATAGACTGGATCGTAACATATTGAGGAACAACCAGTCCGACGCGAGCTTCTCCGTATACCTCCCCCAAAAATTCGATGCTGTCTCCATACTGATCCATATAATCTTTCATCGTTATTGGTAACCAGGCATCCAGAAACACATCTGATTTCTTTCCTGACATAGATACAAAAATAGGGGCAAGATCAGCATTTTGCAATTCAACCTCATATCCATGCTCTTCCAATACCACCTTAGCCAAATGACTCATGGCAATACCTTCCAGCCAATTGGCATAGGCTATTTTTACTTTCTTTTTCTCTAAGTCTGAATTAGTACAGGAAGCTAGCAAAAGCATAGCCGAAAGCACTATTCCTACTATTTTATATATTCTCACATGCATTTTTATTCCTTTCCGTTTTAGTTCTTATTTTTTCGTCCTGCCATTCCTTGTGTGATACGGTCTAAGATGATAGCTAAAATAACAACAGCTATACCACCTTCAAACCCAAGTCCGATTTTCATTTGGGTAATACCTTTCAATACAATTTCTCCCAGACCACCGGCAGCAATCATGGCAGCAATGACAACCATAGAAAGCGACATCATAATTGTCTGGTTGACACCTGTCAGAATGGTGGGCAACGCCAAAGGAAGCTGCACTTTATACAATAACTGCCAACGGGTAGCCCCGAACGAACGGGAAGCTTCCACTACATTTTTAGGAACTTGCCGTATTCCCAATCCGGTAAGGCGGACTACAGGAGGCATAGCAAAGATAATGGTAGCAAACACTCCCGGCACTGCTCCCAATCCGAAAAACAAAACAGCAGGAATCAGATAAACAAAAGCAGGCATCGTCTGCATCAAGTCGAGAACAGGACGAAGTATTTTCTCTGCACGCGGACTGTTTGCCGTCCACACTCCTAAAGGTACACCAACAATCAGGGCCAGACAGGTAGATGAAAAAACAAGAGCCAGGGTTTGCATAGTAGCCTCCCAAAATCCCATTCCATAAATCAGTAATAATCCCAATGCGGTGAAAATTGCCGTACCACGTCCTGCCTTCATCCATGCGAGTGCAGCAAGCACTAGAATGGTTATATAAAAAGGTATTCCAAAAAGTACGTGTTGGAATCCTATAATAAAACTACCGATGCCTGCATTTATGGCATCAAAGAAAGTGGAAAAATGTACCATCATCCAATTGATGACCGTCTCTATATATTGTCCTATATTTATCATAAATCTATTGCGTTTTGAATTATTTCGTTTATTTCTTCTTTATCTTTCCCCGTCACTTCGATGATTAAGGAGGAAAGCGGGATTGTTCCTAAAAACTCATGCGTCTCATCAATCACCCATACCGGCGAATTGCTCTTTGTCATTAAAGGAAGTATATCCTCCAACACTGTATCCTCCAATACAGAATGTACTTCTGTACGCACAATCGTTTCAATGGATTTTTCCTGTCTGCTACGTAACTTAAGCAGGTCGTTCAGACGTACTTCTCCGACCAGTTTATCATCGGCGTCTATGACAGGTAATACGGTGATATTCTTCGCACGCATCTTACGAATCAATACTTCAGGTCCCTCTTTCTTCAGACGGGCCACCAGTGGTTTGTCAATCATTAAAGAAGAAGCGGTGATAATTTTACTCCTGTCCACGTTTTCAACAAAACGGGCTACATAATCGTTAGCCGGTTCGGTCAGTATTTCTTCTGAAGTACCTACCTGCACCACCTCTCCGTCTTTCATAATCGCAATACGGTCGCCCAGTTTAATCGCTTCACTCAAGTCATGGGTAATAAAGACAATTGTTTTTTTCATCTTCGACTGCAAAGCCAACAGTTCATCCTGCATTTGCACGCGAATCAAGGGATCGAGCGCAGAGAAAGCCTCATCCATTAAAAGTACTTCGGGATTATTAGCCAGAGCGCGGGCCAGTCCGACACGCTGTTGCATTCCACCGGAAAGCTCGCCCACCATCTGATTTTCATATCCTTTCAATCCGACAAGCATCATACTTTCCATCGCTTTCTTCTCACGTTCCTCTTTCTTCACTCCTTGAAGTTCGAGGCCGAACGCGATATTGCTCAATACGGAACGGTGAGGTAACAGACCGAAATTCTGGAAAACCATCGCCAGTTCTTTCCGGCGAACCTGCAATAACTCTTTTTCGGATATTTTAGATATATCTACTCCGTTTACAAGCACTTGTCCGGCAGTAGGACGTATCAGACGATTGATACAACGCAGTAATGTCGATTTTCCACTTCCCGAGAGTCCCATTATCACAAAAAACTCTCCTTCATTAATTGAAAGATTGGCATCTTTCACTCCTACCGTACAACCGGTATCTTTCAGAATTTCCTCTTTACTCTTATCTTTTTTCAACATCTTGAGTGCTTTCTGCTTCTCGTGACCAAAGATAAGGTACAAATCCTTTATTTCTATTTTACTCATATAATATATTGGTTTAGATTATAATATTTGTTTTGTTTTCAACTGCCGCGTTCCTCATTCTCACTTACGATAAACAAGTTGAATGTTCGCATGGTTCAGTCATGTCACATGGTAACATGACGATCCGACGTTTTTAAATGGTTAAAGAAAACAGACTAAGTAGTTTAAAAGGAATAGAATTTGATAAGATTATCCTCTCAATGAACAGTAGAAAACAGTATTTTCATAAATAAATAACAGTCTGTTCTTGCATATTGTTGGCACAAAGGTAAGGAAAATAGATTAAATATGCAAATTTCATTCAGATACGGAGTAATTCCAAAGATGCTTTTTCAAGTCTACGCATCCATTTTGCTTGAAAGAGATCCCTTCTTCCAACAAGAGTTGTTTCTGCTCTGTCCACCCCGGAACAAGGCGTCCCGATGCATTGACAACCCGGTGACAAGGCACAGATAAATCATCCGGAATCTGTTTCAAAGCACGCCCCACCATACGGGAACATTGAGGCATTCCCAATAATGCGGCAATTCCCCCATAGGTAGAAACTTTACCTACCGGAATTTCCCGAACAACCTGATACACCTCTTGACAAAAGGATGCGGAGAGACTCGCTTTGTCTACTTTATAATCTTTCATCACTCAAACATTACTTTATTTCAGTTCCAAAACTAGATAAAAAGAAAAGAATTTGCAAATAATAAAAGCATTTCAAATAAAATATACAACTTTATTTGCTTTATTTACAAATAATCCCGACCTTTGTACCCATTAAAAGCAACCCTATTATTAACAAAACAAGCACTGCTGTTATGAAAAAGAAGACAATTCTATTCGCTTCTTGTTTATTTGGAGTATTCGCTTTCAGCTCCTGTGAGAAGAACCTTTATGATGAAAGCAAGCAACCTGAGAAAGAAAAGAGAATTACAGACTTGAATATTCCTGCCGACTTTGGTTGGACTGATTCTCAAAACGCCAAGGTTAAATTCGCCTGCCAAACAGCAACTACAGTCTACGTATACTCTGAAAAAGATTGTAATGAAAATAGTCTAATATTACAAATGGATGTGGATGCAACCACAAAAGAACTCCCACTTGAAATACCAAGATACTTAGAGAATGTATATGTAAAATATGAAGGAGAAACTAACGTATTCACTGTTCCTGTTGAAAACGAAACGATTTCCATTTCAACTGCCCCTAAAACAAAAGCATTAGCCAGCAAAGCAGCAGCCAAAAGTGGAATGAATATATATCAATTTTGCTATCCACAAAGTCGTGGTTATGCAACAGTTATGTTTGAAGACATGTATCCAAGTTTAGGCGATTATGATTTCAATGACTTTGTTGCATGGTACAAACTTCAAATACCTGAATTCTATCTTGATTATAAAAAAGGTGGATATTGTACAGAATATCTCTATATAGGATTCCAGGTCAGAGCTATTGGTGGTGTTTATGATTATGACCCATATATACGTCTGACTGATGTTAAATACGATGAAATTAATCTAAAGCTAACTTCTGATTATCAAGATGAAAGATTCAAGATTCGAAAAGGGCCAAACGGAGAAGTGATTCTTGTTTTTGAAAAACCTTCTATACCAGAGGGGTATAAATACTTTAATACCGATCCGAACCAAATGACCAAACCTGATCTGTTTGCTCCGTATATATATCTGCACTTCAAGTCATCAGTTAGAGTAGAAAGACTGCAAAACAGTAAGGTGGATATATATCTAGCTAAGAAAAATCATGGACAGGAAATTCACCTTAAAGATTATAAATCTGTTTACGGCTCTCCACTAGAGAAATATGCAAATGAGAAGAATTTTGTATGGGGATTCAAAATACCGGCAGCAATATATCATGCCACTGAAACGACCAGCTTCCTGGAAGCATATCCCGATTTCGAAGCTTGGGTAACTAGCGGAGGAGAACAAAAGAAGATGTGGTGGGAGAACCGGAATAGCAAAAAGTTGATTATCAATTAATCAACATATAGAATAAAGAAGTTACAAAACTTTATATTACTCATTCATTTAGGCGCGAATTACGCAAAACATGAATCAATCAGTCTCATGTTTGTGCAGTTCGCGCCTAAAGCGTAAGATTTACTATAATATCCAATCAGAAAACAAGTTCTATCCTTTCCTCTTCAGCAAATCTGTCGGGCTTTCGCCAAACTGCTCTCTATAACATTTGGTAAAATAAGAAGGAGAGCTGAAACCGACTTCATAACCGATCTCCGCCACTGTCATATCCGACGAAGCAAGCAAGGAAGCAGCTTTCTTTAAACGAGCGATACGAAGCAATTCATTCGGAGAATAATTAGTCAAGGATTTTATTTTGCGATAGAGCTGCACACGACTTAATCCCATATCCTTACCCAAATCTTCTACATTCAAATTTGAATCTCCCATCTTTGCTTCAATCAAAGCCTTGAATTTTTCCACAAAGTCTTTATCCATATCACAGACATCCTCTTTCGCCAACGTTTGTCCGTCACCAAAGAACTGTTTCAGGCGGCGATGTGAATCTATCAGATTACGAACGCGTGCCAACAGCAATTGCGAACTGAAGGGCTTGGAGATATAAGAATCCGCACCTCCGTCATATCCCTGAATCCGTTGTTCATCCAAAGAACAGGCTGTCAATAAGATGACAGGGATATGGCAGGTTTGCAGTTCGCTTTTCAGCCGACGGCAACACTCTATTCCATCAATACCAGGCATCATCACATCAGAGATTATCAAGTCCGGGACATATTTCATTGCTTTGCGGATGCCCTCCGAACCGTCTGCTGCTTCAATTACAGTATAATCGGTATGGAGTAGTCCGCGTACATACGAACGGATATCTGCATTATCATCAATTACCAAAACAGAAGGTTTGGAAGAATCATAGCCTTTTTCCAGTTCCTCTTCTTCGGCAGCTAAAGTTCCATTCAGGTCGGAAGAGGCGGGAGATCCGGGAGAAGCAGGATTTAAAGGAACTGCAGAGATTGATGACTTTAGAGAATCTTCGGCCAGAATAGTTTCACAAGTCTGTACCGGTAAATCAACGGTAAAGACAGTGCCCTGCTTTTCATCACTTTCCACAGAAATTGTACCTTTATGCAATTCAACGAAAGCTTTGACCAATGCAAGTCCGATTCCCGAACCGGCATGGTGCATGTCTATTTTATAAAAACGATCGAAAATGCTCCGAATATGTTCGGCGGAAATCATTGAACCGGTATTGGCAACAGTAAAACGAATCCAGCGAGTATCCTCTTTCGTTAAGGAAGATAAACGAACCGTTATCTTTCCATTTTCCGGTGTGAACTTGAACGCGTTGGAAAGAAGATTAAAATAAATACGTTCCAACTTTTCCATATCCGCCAATGTATGGTAATCCGTATCCGGCATATTATCAAAAGAGAAATGAATGTGTTTCTTCCGGGCGGCTGCAAGGAATGATTCGTTCCAGCCCTCAAAAGAGGAAAGAACATCTACCTGAACAGGTGTATATTCCATCTTACCGTTCTCGTATTTACGGAAATCCAGAATCTGATTGACAAGACGCAAAAGGATATTCACGTTTCGTTGAATCAGCATCAACATTCGATGCTGATCTCCACTTAGTGTATGATCGGCCAATAAATGTTCTACCGGATCGGCAACCAATGTAAGCGGAGTACGGAAATCGTGAGATATATTTGTGAAGAACACCAGTTTGGCATGCGTTGCCTCTTCCAGTTGATGAGAAAGCTGGATGAGCTGATCCCGTTGTTCTTCCAGTTTGTCCCGCTGTTCTTCTAATTGGTCACGTTGTTCCTCTAACTTGTCCCGTTGTTCTTCCAGCTGTTTCTTCTGCTCGGAAAGTTCCTTATTCAAACGGTTTTTAGCACGGAGAGATTTATAGACTACCAGTAATAATCCCGCCACCAATAGAAGAATGACTAAACCGCCATACATCACCACCTGCTGTGTAGCAACCCGAGACAGATATCCGCCGATACGTCCGTTCAATGTTTCAATCTTCTGATCCAGTTCCGAGATATGAGTTGTCTGAAGTTGCATGACATGCGCATTTGTACGGTCGACCACCGCAGTGTTCATGACCGTTTCCCGGGGATAAGGCTTTTTCTCAAGGATATTCATTGCCAGTTGCATCACTTTGTCGCCATTGGTCGGATAAATAAAAGTAGCATTCAACACACTGTCGAGCACCATTTCCAATCCGTTACCTTTGCCGGGGAGAGCATCGATACCGACAAAAATCATTTCCTTCTCCCGTCCCACTTTCTTTGCAGCCTGATAAGCTCCCGGAGCAATACGGTCATTATGCGCATACACGGCGTCTATCTTCGGATGCCGACGGAGCATACTATCCATTTCCACTTCCGCCGGTTCACGCTCCCACGCAGCATCCGCTTTATCAATCAGTTTGATATTCGGAAAGTTACTGATAGCAGCCATAAATCCTTGATGGCGTTCCATGGCAGGAGTTGAGCCACCCAGTCCGGTAAGTTCCACCACATTCCCTTTTCCTTTCAGGCTTGACGCAATATAATTACCTACCGCACGTCCTATTTCATAATTGTCGGCACCGATATAGGCAGTATATTTATCAGAAAGAATCTTCCGGTCTACCAGGATGACAGGTATTCCCTTTTGATAGGCTTCCTCTACAATCGGAGTCATGGGGGCCGCTTCGTTGGCAGAGATAATCAATAAGTCAACCCCTTCATCTATAAAATAATGAACGTCTTCCGCCTGTTTACGATTATCATCCGCAGCCGACCGGATTTCAACCGATACTCCATCATAAAACATTGCTTCGCGAAGAATTTCATCATTCATCTTATGCCGCCAGGAGTCATCGCTGCATTGCGCCACCCCGATACGGAAACGGTGTGTGTCCTGCCGACAAGCCGTCATGCCAAGAAGACAGAGCAAGACTGCTATCCACTTCGTATATCCCATCATTCTAATCATTCTCATTTTTTTCGTATTTCTTTCTATGACCCAAATGGACGATTGAGAACAAAAATAAGAAATAAAACTGTGAGTATGCTATCTATCACCCAATTATTCTCATCATTACCCTCCAAAGAAATGCAAAACAGTTCCCAATATTCAACCGGAAACTATTAACAAAAGTATAAAGCGTAAGACAAACACTCAATAAATGTTATAAAACATCTCTTTTTATTTGGATTATTTGCAGATTTAGCAGAAGTCCGTATCTTTGCAATGTGTTTTTCATAGTATTAGATTTAAGGTTAACAAAGGTTGGAGCAAGGCGTTGCTCCTTTTTTTATGTCTGTACGGCTACGCCTTGCACTCTGTATAACACCTACAACCTATATGACAGTTGATAAGACCTAGTTTTCATCCCATTCCCTTTCCAGTTTGCCATCAATGGTATAAAGTTTCCAACGTCCTACCCGGTGACCGTTCTTATATTCTCCACATTCGCGGAGCTTGTTATTCTTCACATAACGAGATTCAAAAGGACCGTTTTGCCGTCCGTTGACGTATGTAGAAGTTTCCCAATAATCAAAGCGATTGTCCACCACTAACTGGCGTGCTTTTCCGTGCAGTCTGCCAAACTGATAGGTTGCCTCGTACTTCAATTCGCCATTTTTCAAGTCATATTCGCGATAGATTCCGTCCTTGCGGTCATTTTTCAGATAATATTCTTTGGTACGCATCCCTGTCTCGCCACTGTACGAAACGTGCAGGCCTTCTTCTTTTCCATTCAGATAAGTTTCAATTACAATGGTATCGCCACTCTCTGCAATCTCTGTCCAACGACCGTTCTTCTGCCCATTCTTATAACTACCCAATACATGAGGAGCTCCAAAAGTAAAGATGGACGAATATTCTCCATCCTTCAACCCTTCGTTATTATAATAAACCGTTTCGTATAGTTCATAAGTACCCTTCATGAAAGTATATTGTTTCCCTACTTGTTTACCATCCTTATAATTATGGTCCATCCGCAGAGTTCCGTCATAGTCATACGACAAATGTTTTCCATCCTCCTTGCCCATCCGGTAGTTTTTCTCACTTTCTATTTTTCCGTCAGTAAAGAACGTTTTACTCGTACCGTTCAACTTTCCTTCCTTATAAGACTTTTCTTCTTTCAGTTTACCGTCAAACTTAGAATAGATTTTAAATAAGCCATTCTTCCGTCCATCTTTGTAGACGCCTTCATTTATCAGAATGTTATCCAAATGCTCTTCATATTTGCCATCATAAAAACCATCTTTAAAAGAGGCCAGTATATACGCAGAGTGATAACCGTCAATGATACGATGTTCGCCGTTGAGCGGTTTTTCCGTCATCAAGTCTCGGTACAAGAATCTTCCGTCGCCTACATTAACGACAGATACCTGATCGATTTTAAACTCTTTTTGTGCTAATGAGGGAAGGGCTATGCATAAAAGCAAAAATACATTCCAGCATTTCGAGCGGAATAAAATAGAAACGTGTTTCATAATGTGACATTCTCTTTTTAGTTATTATCTTGTGAATCGTGCAAAGATATATAATTAGCTAAAAATCCAACAATAAAAAGAGAAGAAAAGAGGTGATATCCGAAAAGATTTGAATTAAAAAAATCCTCCTTACTACAACATACCGTAGTAAGAAGGATTTTTCACTTTAGGATTCTTTTCGTCCCTACATTTACATCAATAGAGAAATTACATCAATCTGTCTTTCAAAACCTGCGGAAGTTCGGGCATTGCACCGCTTTGCGTGCAGACATAAGCAGAAACTTCAACGGCAAGTTTGTGAGCTTCAGGAACCGGTTTTCCATTGAGAATGGAAGCACAGAAAGCAGCCGTAAAGGAATCACCTGCCCCCACCGTATCGGCAACCGGAACTCTCGGCGTCTCCTGGAAAGAGACAACACCCGGAGTAAACACATAACTGCCATTAATTCCGCAAGTCAGAATCAACATCTTCAGGTTGTATTTTGCCAACAGAATCCAACATTTATCCTGTAAGTCGATGCCGGGATAGCCAAACATACGGCTGATGGTCACCAGTTCTTCGTCGTTTATCTTCAGAATGTTGCAACGGCGGAAAGATTCGCGCAATACCTCTTTGGTGTAGAAGTCCTGACGGAGATTAATATCAAAGATTTTCAGTTGTCCGTCTATGTCGGGCATCGTATCCAGAAAACGGTTGATAGTGGCACGGCTCACTTCATTACGTTGAGCCAGGGAACCGAAGCAAACGGCACGCGTACTCAATGCCAAACGTTTCAGTTCATCCGTAAAAGGTATGTTATCCCATGCCACGCCTTCTTTGATTTCGTAACAAGGCACCCCCTCGTTATCCAGTGTCACCTGTACCGTACCGGTAGGATAATCCACTTGTTCAATCTGCGTTTTCAGTTTCTTCTCATTGAATACGTTCAGAATCTCGTCTCCCAACTCATCTTTGCCCACGGCACTCACCACGCGACTGTCAAAACCAAACTGTGATACATGATAGGCAAAGTTTGCCGGAGCACCACCTATTTTCTTTCCTTCGGGCAACACATCCCAAAGTGCCTCGCCCATTCCTACGATTATATTATTCATGATCTACGGATTTTATTGTTTCCAAAGTTATAAAATTATTTTTTAATACGGAACGTATAGAACAAGAGATAAAGCGCGCCCACCGTCATTACGGCTACTGCCCCACTCTGTCCCATGGCGTCGGATGCTACTCCCATAGCCAACGGAAATACCGTGCCGCCGAACAGTCCCATAATCATCAGACCGGAAACTTCATTTTTCTTACCCGGCAGATAAAGCAATGCCTGCGAGAAGACTACGGAGAACACATTGGAGTTGCCGAAACCAATCAGAGCGATGCATACATAAATCATTGTCTTGTCATGGAATATAAACAAGCCTGCCATCGCTATCAGCATCATCACAACGCTAATGCCGAAGAAAGACTTCGGTGACATCTTACGTAAAATGAAAGAACCGAGGAAGCAGCCTGCCGTACGGAAGATGAAATAAAGGCTTGTTGCAAAAGCCGCATCATCAAGGCCCATGCCGAGACGTTCCATCAAAATCTTGGGGGCAGTGGTATTTGTTCCCACATCAATTCCAACGTGACACATGATACCGATAAAAGAAAGCAGGATAAACGGTTTGCCAAGCAAAGCGAGACATTGTCCCAAAGTAGACGGTTTGCCTTCTTCTTTTTCCTCTTTAATCTGTGTGACATTGAGCAACAGGATAGCAATGACGGCTACAATCATGTAAATCGGGAACAGGATGCGCCAGCCCAAATCGAAAGTCGGGATGGCTTGTGTCGCTCCCCACATGGCAATATAAGGAGCAAGGAAAGAGGCAATGGCTTTCACAAACTGGCCGAAAGTCAGGCTACTTGCTAGACGGTCGCCACGTACGATGTTAGAAAGCAACGGATTCAGGGAAGTCTGCATCAACGCGTTTCCGATGCCCAGAAGGGAGAAAGAAATCAGCATCAGCATATAGCTGTCTCCGAAAACCGGCAATAACAAAGAAGCAAAAGTCACAAGCAAACTAAGCAATACGGTTTTCTTCTGGCCGATGCGGCTCATCAACATACCTGTGGGTACGGAGAAGATGAGGAACCAGAAGAATACCAGTGAAGGGAAGATATTCGCCTGCGAGTCCGACAGACCGAGGTCTGCCTTTACATAATTGGAGGCAATGCCTACCAGGTCAACAAATCCCATGGCAAAGAAGCAAAGCATCACCGGGATTAGTTTGGAAAGGGAAGAGTTTTTACTGTTTTCCATTGTTTTTTTTATCTAAATATGTTATCATCATTTGTTTATATCATAAATTTAGGCACGGATTAGGCGGATTACACGGCTTCTCGAATGATGGCTGTCAGATAGCAACCCTGTAATCCGCGTAATCCGTGCCTAATAATATAAAATTATATTTTGCATGAGTACTTATTCTATTTATATCATGCAGTTATATGATTCAATTTACAATCTGCTGTTAGTCGTGTGGGTACTTACCGTTAGTTATCTGTTCGTCGCCTATATGAATCACGCTCTCCTTACTGCATCAATACCTCAAGCCTACGGTATCTTTATCTTAAACCTACGGTATAGTAACTTTGAAGCTACGGTATTATTAACTTCCCACGGCCGTGGTAGGAATTCGTCATGGCTGTGGGAAGATCTTTCCACGGCCATGGTAGGAACTCGTCACGGCCGTGACGAATCAGTAATACCGTAGGTTTAACACAAGTATATCCCTACTATCCACCTACTATCCCTTAAGGAAAGACGTATTCATCCATAGGGAAACAAATAAAGAGCGCATAGGGCGAACAAGAGATATTTATGGCTTCAACTTATGAACCACAAACGAATCTACTTTATAAGCTCCTCCTTTACTGTAAAAGTTGATATGATTGTAAGGTTCCGAAGGGAATACCTGATTGGTCATCACAAAACGTCCACCATCTCCAAAGGCTTCCACACTGGATTTATCCACAAACAGACGGAGTTTTAATGCCTCTTTACCGCCTTGTTCCTCGTTTCCACCTTGTTCAATTGCTGTCCAGGTCAACATCGGGAAATTCTCATTGAAGCTGACCTCTCCGCTCTTGCGACGATCCATTGAGAATTTCTTTTCTTTCATGTCATACTGCATATCCACTTCTTCGCCTTTGTCATTGTAGAGACGGAAGCCGATTACGTCTGCATGTTGATTTTCGATCGTCAGTTCTATTTCGTATGCACCGTCATTGCCGGGAATCATTTCTTTAATTGTGCGTGTTCCGTTCACTTTGAACGAGCGTTTCTTGGAAGCATCACGCAAAGCCAGCAGTTCGGGAGAGGGAGCTGATTGGAGGTAAGTCTCACCATCTACGGTAAACAGGCTCAAGTCGCGGGGAACGGAGTTCGGGCTACGGTATTGGGAGGTAGGAACATCGTTTGCGTATTGCCAGTTGCTCATCCATGCGATAGCGATGCGGCGGTTGTCGGGAGCATCACTCCAAGTCACGGTGGCATAATGGTCTTTTCCCCAGTCCATCCATTTGGTTTTGGAGGGTGATTCGTTTACAAACTCTTTTCCGTTGAAGGAGCCTACAAAATATTGAGTAGCCGAGTCACCGAAAGGACCGTCGCCGAGGCTGCAAAGCAGTACCCATTTCTTTTCATTTGTTCCTTCTACCGGGAGTTCGAACAAGTCGGGACATTCCCAAACGTTTCCGTGTGCGCCGTGTCCTTTGCCGAAGCTGCTTTCAAATGTCCAGTCTTTCAGGTTTGGGGAAGAGAAGAATTGCATTTCCTGCCCTACTGCTAATACCATGATCCAGCGTTTGGTACCTTCGTACCAGAATACTTTCGGGTCGCGGAAGTCACGCGCTTCAGATACTAATACGGGATTGTTTTCATATTTGGTGAAAGTACGTCCGTTGTCGGTGCTGTAAGCAATACTTTGCACCTGACGGTCGCTGTTTTGTGTATAGATGGCGACGATGGCGCCTGCACCAAAGCCAGCGGTATTATGATGATCTATCACGGCGGATCCACTGAAGATAGTGCCGAATGCATCCGGGGCGATTGCCACGGGGCGATGTTCCCAATTTACGAGGTCTTTGCTGATGGCATGTCCCCAGTTCATATTTCCCCATTTGGAACCGTAAGGGTTGTATTGGTAGAAAAGGTGGTATTCGCCGTCTTTATATACCATTCCGTTCGGGTCGTTCATCCATCCGTAGAGGGGAGAAAAGTGATAGGTGGGACGGAACTTTTCACGGTTGCTTGTATCGAACGTGTCGGACAATTTCATTTCCTTGCAGCAAGCAGTGTTATCCGGTGAAAGGTTGACACGCACCGGGTCGTTGGAGTTCATTTTAAATTTGAAAGAGATTAGTTTGCCGGAATAGTCGGAAAGGTCTACCGGAACAAAGTAATCGACTTTATGGATGGCCAGACGGACATCGAAGTTCTTTACCTCTTTATTATTAACAATCAGGCTGATACGCACATCGGGCGATGCATCTTCTACGGGCAACAACAGATACTTCTGGTTAGTGTTGACACGTACGAGGCAATGTCCTTCTCCTAAATCTTTTATTAATAGAGGAGAGTTGTCCGCACGGGCGGATAGAGAGATATTCATCACAATCATACAAAATAAAACCGCGAAGGTTTGAATTTGTTTGGAAGAGAGTCTTAAATTCATGCTTTATGGTATTAAGGTTGTTACAGTGCAAAGATAGGCGCTCCGGGATGAAACGCCTATCACTTTTGTTTCAAACACTGTAAAAGATGTTACTTTTCTATTAATAGGTGCTCACTTGAATATCTGATACAGTGATTTCGCCTTTATAACAGCAGAGTGACCACGGATTCTTCTGCATTTGATAGATGCGGTTCGTGAAAGATAACTGGTCGTTGATGTAAGTCACACAAACCGACTGGTCACTGTAAATCGTCACACGGTATTCATTATCCGCCGGGATATTGAATTTGTTATCAAACAAGTATTTGGCATTGTCACCGTCTTTCTCGAAGTTGGCTTTACCCTCGTCAGCGTTGACGTGGATGCTATACCATGATTTGGAGTCCGTTCCACGGACGAAAGAGATTCCAAAACGATCTGTATTCGAGGATGCTTTTACGGTAAAGGAAATCTTGTTGTGCACTTTCAACCGGTTGAAGATAACGGAAGCTCCTTCGGCCAACGTATAGGTTTTACCGCTTTCTGTTACGTTTCCGTCTTTAGCCATCACTTTTACCTCTTGTGCAGAAGTGTATTTACGGTCGATTGCATCGGGAACTCCAAGAGTTAACGTACCGTCTTCGTGCTGAATGAGGCGTTGTGCCACCAAGTTGCCAGCCCATTCGGGTTCTACATCCCCTACGTTTCCATTATCATTACCGGCACGGGTAGGACACCAGCCCCAGATGTAACGGTTGGTTCCATCGGAAGCAGTCTTGCCTGCATAGAATGCACGGCTGTCCAGCATACCTTCCCGATTGTCCGGCCATATTCCGGCATCATTGGCGGTGGTTGCTTTCAGTTCTTCAAGTGTTCTGCCTTTGAAGTATTGTACCTTGCGCATGAAGGAAGCTTGTTCCGAATAGACCAGATACCACCAGTCTCCCATCTTGAATACGTCCGGACATTCGTAGAAACGGTCCCACATCATGGTCATAAATGTGCCGGCAGACGCCCACTCTTTCAGGTCAGTAGAGGTGAATTCGGCAATGTGTCCTTTTCCGCTTTTACGGGTGGCAATCAGCATGTGATAAACGCCGTCTTCGGTCTGGAACAGGAACGGATCGCGAAAGTCATTCTTGTCATAGCCGTACGTATCTCCTTTCAGATAGAAAGTGCGGTTCTTGGTCCATGTTTTAAAGTCGGGAGAGGTGGCTACCATGACTACCTGTGCATTCTGGTCGGAAGAAGGTTTGAATTTATTGCCGGTGTAGAAGGTATAATAGAGTTTATCAGTCGGATTGTAGATCGTACCTCCTGTACCGATGGCAGCATCCTGTTCGTCACGACCTCCACACGGAATCAGTTCGCCGAGAGATTCATAAGTAGCACCGTCTTTGGTGGCCACCCCGAAAATGGGGTGGTAAGTAGCTTCGGGGTTCGGACGGTAGTCTTGCAGGTACATCACTTTAAAGTCTTTGGCAACCGGATCATAGAATGGCATCGGGTCACCGACAAAGCCTACCTGCGGTTTATAGTACATCGAGAAGCCATGCTCGTCGGCCGATTGGAAGTAAGTGGCTGTACCGTCCCAGTCTCTTTGAGTCAATACGGGATCCATCTCATCACTGCAAGCGCTCATTGAGGCCAACAGCGTGGTGATTGCTATATGTAAGATCATATTTTTCATAATTATTGCTTATTCTTTTATTTACATAAGTAGTTGATTGCATTCAGAGTCATTTGCTCTACGTTGTAGTGGTAGTAGTCGGCAGAAGCGTCTACGCCTTTACCGTACCAGTCGTAACAACCGGAGCCGATACAGATCGTACGTCCGCTGTTGGCGCGCGGCTCGAATTCGGCTATGATTACTGCACCGTCGTCTCCGCATGCCACATCGATTCCTCCTGTCAAGCTACGCCATGCGTTTAGATCCTCATAACCTCCCCAGTCTGTTCCGATATGCCATTGTGCCGTACTATTGGTAGTCGCGTAACCAGCATCAAAGGTATAGACTCTTGTTTTGTCACCATCTTTCCATCTTAAATCCTGAAATAACGGATGCGACTCGTTGCCGACAATTGGAAAGCTCCATGCCCCATCAACGACTTCGGGTGAGTCTTCACTTCTTCCCCAACTGTTGTTGGGTACACGCTCGTCTTTTGCAATGCTAAGGTCCTTAATATAGAAAGTTGCATAGCGGGTCAGCAACAGGTTGCCACCGTTTTGATAGTAGACTTTAAATTTCTCTACGGCAGCTTTCGCATCATCCGGCAAAGGAGGATTATCGCCATTGTCTGCATGGAAATGCCACCAGATTGCAGTATATTTACCTAAATCTACTTTTCCGTCTACTACATCTTTGAATGAGATGTATTCGGACATGGATATATTATCCATCATCCACTGGGCAGCGGCTTTTTCTTCAGGACTTGTCAGTTGGCTCACAGAAGAAGCTGTGCCGATAAAGGCAGTCGGAATTACATTTCCTTGAGTAACTGTTACTACATAAGGAGTCACTGCCGAACGGTAAGTTGCCGTATAAGTGACAGGGTTGGTAAAATCCTGGATGCTGCCGGATGCCGGAGTCACAGTAGCTCCATCCGTCACGGTGAACGTACCTTTCAACTGGGTGATATCCACTGTCAGCGGAACAACTACGGAGATTGTTTTTGATAGCTGGTCTACTTTTCCTACATAAGTATCATTCAACTTAAAGGTCAGTATCTTCGCCTCGTCCCTCTTCACGGTAATCGTATAGCTCATCTGTACGTCGCCATTCTTCACAGTCAAAGATACGGGAAGAGAAAAGTCGATTGTTTCACCAACAGCGATGCTCGCCGTAGCACCTTCGGAAAGATTGATTTCACTGACGGCCATCCGGGTAACGTCATAATCGTAAGGAACTCCCACTACGATTGTCTTATTCTGATAATCGATCGTCCCTGCGTATTCATCCAGTTTGATAGAGTTCACCCATACATCTCCGTCCAGACGAAGATTGGATTTGAAGTCATCGCTACATCCCGCAACTGTCAGGCATGCTACAGTCACCAACAGGATGGTATAGAGTTGTTTTATGATTGATTTCATTTTATTCTTTGTTTTAAGATTGATGATTACCAACCGAAATTCTGTGTATAATTTCCGTTACTGGCACTGATCTGTTCGAATGGAATTGGAAGGTATTCGTTCTTATTTTCCGTAAAACCTGCATTCTTGTAAATAGAACAACGGGCTGCTTCGGTCACATAATAAGCATTGATAACGTCTTTGGCTTCTCCCCATCTTACGAGGTCAAAGAAACGTGAGCTTTCCATACCGAACTCTATACGGCGTTCCCATTTCAGCATTTTCATGGCTTCGTCCTGTGTATATGCTTTCAGTTCATAAGGAGTTACTTTGAAGTTTACTCCGTACTCTTCTTTGTAATTGAAGATCAGCATTGTACTTCCGGCTGCACGGCTGCGTACATCGTTGATAAGTGAGATGGCATCGGCAATGCGTCCGTCGTTCAACTGTATCAGGGCTTCGGCACGCATCAGCAATACGTCTGCATAACGGATAACGATATGATTCAGGGAACTTGCCCAATAAGAACCTTTCTTCAGACAGTCACAGTCCGGGTCTACATTCTCTTTGAGCGAAACATAATATCCGTAAAGTCCCTTGCTACGGCTCCAGTCATCATTCTTCTGAATCAGGTAGCCTTCGTTGTATTTATAAGGGAAGCCCGGCATACCTACCGTGTGGAATAAACGGGGGTCTACATTGTCCGTCGTAACCTCGTAGTTCTCATTATCGTAGGTATTGAACAACGGTTTTCCCTGCGAGTCGGTTTTGAAAGCGTTCACCAGATTTTGGCTCGGTTTGTGGAAGTCACAGCAGCCTAGTATCTGCGGAGTTGTCAGTCCCATTCCCCAGTTCAGGTTACCGTTGTATGTTCCGTCGTTGATAGAATATTGAATCGCCCATACAGACTCTGCGCCATTTTCATATTGAGGCAGGAAGTTCATGCTATAATCATTTTCCAGTCCGTAACCGGCTTTGGCCATGATGAGAGGGTCGGTATATTTCACTACCTGCTTCAGGTCTTCTTCGTTGATACCGGTAAGGTTGTTGTTCACTCCATCCTGACGGTAGGCTTTAAACAGGTAAGTCTTTGCCAGGTAAGCGGCAGCGGCAGCTTGTGTGGGACGTCCTTTTTCTATTTGTACCTCTGGCAGGTTGTCGTAGGCAAACTGGAAGTCGTCTGCTATCTTTTGCCATTGTTCGTTATTGGTATAGGTAGTATTCGAAAGCTTGTTGTAAGCATCCGGGTCCATGTTTTCATCGTTCACTATGACGATCTTCTTAAACAGTTCCTTCAGCATGAAGTGGGCGTGTCCGCGCAGGAATCTCATTTCTGCAATGCGCTGATCCTTCAGCGGATAAGTCTTTTCATCCATCAGGTCAAGTGACTGCAAGGCTGTGTTGGCACGGGTGATGCATTGATACAGTCTTTTCCATATATCGTTGATGTTCCAGTCGGTGGTATTGATACCTTTAGAAATTTCCAGTGCGTTGAATACACCGCCGTCTTCCGTACCGGAACCGCCTTTATAACAATCGTCGGAACGCACGTCATAATTCCAAAGCGAGAAGGAAGAGTTGATGTCGTCACCTGTTGCCCAAATGGCGTAGGCTGAAATCACGAGGTTGTCCACGTATTCGGGAGAAGCGATCTGATCGCCGGTCACAATACCCTGCGGAACCTGACGATCCAGAAAGTCGTTGCAACTGCTTGTCAGCAAGGTAAATCCGATGGTTGCTATGTATAGTATCTTTTTCATGATAGTTCGTTTTATAAATGAAGTGAATTAAAATCCGATGTTAAGTCCGAAGGTGATATTCACAGGGATCGGATAAGAGAAGTTCGGGTTTTCGGGGTCTTCTCCCGTAAAGTCTTTACTCTTGATCGTCAGCAGGTTTTGTGCGCTGCAATAGAAGCGTAAACGTTCCATTCTCAACTTCTTGGAGATTACTGCCGGAACTGTATAGCCTAATTGGATATTACGCAGTTTCAGGAAAGAACCGTTTTCAACAAAGTAAGTGGAGACACGCTGTTCATTGTTTGTATCGCTGCGGGTCAATGCCGGAATCGTAGAGTTCGGATTAGTAGGCGACCAGGCATTGAGCAGGCGGGTTCCTTTGTTCAGGAAGCCAACGTTGGATGCACTCCAGAAGTCACTTTTCTTCTTCACGTCACTGATAATATCTACTCCCTGAACGCCTTGCCAGAACATAGTCAGGTCGAAGTTCTTATATTCCAGGTAGATATTCAATCCGTAGCTGAAAGCAGGAGTCGGATCGTAAATCCATTCCTGGTCTTTTTCATCAATTACACCGTTATGGTCGATGTCGCGGTAGCGGATACGGCCTACGGCTGCACCTTCCTGGGTAGCGTGATTGTCCACTTCTTCTTGTGATTTGAAGATACCGTCGGCAATGTAGCCCACTTGTGAGTTGTATGTATGACCGACTACACTTTTTACTCCATTACCACCAAACTTTCCATTGGCAGCCACTGTCTCCGGCAGTTCAAGAATTTCATTCCGGTAAGTGGAGATGTTTCCGTTCAGGTCGTAAGTCAGTCCGAAGGCAGTCTTGTTGCGGTAGCCCAAGTTGAATTCAAAACCCTGGTTTTTCATTGCGCCCGAATTAATCCAACGGTTGCCACCTTCTCCCAATACTCCCACTCCTGCCATTTCAGTCAGGATATCGGTGGTTTTCTTGTAGTAGTATTCCAATGAACCGTACAGGGATTGTTTGAACAGGCTGAAGTCGATACCGACGTTCGTCTGTGTGGTTGTCTCCCACTTGATATTGTCATTACCAATCTGGTTACGTTTGAATCCGGAAGGCAGAGTACCACCTCCGTTAGAACCTGTAATATCGTATGCCGTACCGTAGCTTTGACCGCCAAATGAATCTGTTGTTCCATAATTAGGAGCGTAGATAGTGTAACGGGCAAGGTTGGAGATTTCCTGATTACCGGTCTGTCCCCATGAAGCACGCAGTTTCAGATCGTCCAACCAAGCCAGTTCCTTCATAAAGCTCTCCTGTGTGATGCGCCATCCCAAAGAAACGGAAGGGAAAGTGGCATAACGATGGTTTTTACCGAAGCGGGAAGAACCGTCACGACGGAGCGTCAATGAAAGCAGATATTTGTCAGCATAAGAATAGTTCATTTTGCCGAAGAAAGAGACAAGCGAGTAACCTTCGCCGGCACCGTAAGCCTGTGCTGTGCCGCTACCTGCATCGGGCCACATATAGTCGGGAGTAAGGATAGAGAAATCTTCTTTGTAGCCGGAGAAATGGCTGTCGTCTTCCCGGTTCAGCTCCATACCTGCCATAACGTCTCCACGATGTTTGCCTATTTCCAACTGGTAAGTGGCAATGGCATTCCACATCCATTTGGTCCAGTGTTCTTGTTTGGCTTCCACTGCACTCTTGCCGTTATTGGTCTGTGTTCCTTCCTGATAAGGATAGGTGAAGTAACGGGCTTGCTTGTTTGCGTAGTCCAGACCAAAAGTAGAACGAACATTGAATCCTTTGAAGAGACTTAGATTCACATAAGCATCACCGAACATACGCCAGTAAGTGTATCGGTTGTCTTTGTTGTATTCGAGTACGGCGCGAGGATTACGACGGTCCGGCCATCCGCCTACCGGTCCTCCCCATGAACCATCCGAAGCATAAACGGGGATAGCGGAAGGAATGTCCAAAGCAGTTTCGATAATTCCGCCGGGAGCTTGTACTTCCGAAGTACGGTTTAAGGTGAAATGCTGGCCGATAGTCAATATATCATCAATTAATTTATAATCGCTGTTCATACGGGCGGAGAAACGATCGAAGTCTGTATCTTTGATTACACCCAGGTTTTTGTAATATCCCAGAGAGAAGAAGGAAGAACCTTTCTCCGAACCGTTGCTGACAGAGAGATTGTATTGCTGGATAACACCTGTACGGGTAATTTCATCAAACCAGTCGGTATCTGCCACAGGCATTGTATTCTTTGAGTCCAGATATTTGGAAAGGCTCATACCATATAGTACCGGATTTCCGTTGGCATCGTAACCCCAATTGTAGTTATATCCCAAGGCATTGCCGTTCGGGTTCTCACCATCGTTTACATAGGCTTGCCACATGGCACGTCCGTACTGTTCCGTATTCAACACGTCCATCTTACTTTGATACATGGAAGCTGAAACCGAAGCATCAAAGTTGATTTTAATCTGGCCTTTCTTTCCTTGTTTGGTAGTAATGACGATAACGCCATTTGCGGCACGCGAACCGTAGATGGATGCTGAAGCAGCATCTTTCAGTACTTGAATGGATTCAATGTCGTTTCCGTTCAATTCGTGCATACCGGCTTTGGTAGGAACTCCATCAATGATATAAAGAGGATCGTTGTTGTTCAGCGTACCGATACCGCGAATACGTACGGTAGCCGATCCGCTCGGATTTCCATCCGCTGTAATGTTCATACCGGGCACGCGGCCTTGAAGTGCTTTCACCGGGTTGTTCTCCCCTTGCTTCTGGATTTCGTCTACTTTCACTACGGAAACAGCACCGGTCAGGTCGGCTTTACGTTGAGTGGTATAACCTGTTACAACCACTTCATCTACCATTTGAGTGTCTTCTTCCAATAATACATTAACGATAGCAGCCGATTTTACGGTCACCGGTTTATAACCAATATACGTAATCTTTAAAGTAGAGTTAGCCGGAACCGAAAGGGTGAAATTACCATCTAAATCAGTAATTGTTCCATTAGCAGTAGCTGTAGCTTCAACAACAGAGGCGCCGATGACCGGCTGTCCGTCCGTTTTAGAAGTAACGTTTCCTTTCACCGTAATGCTTTGCCCCCAAAGGACTGACATGAAAGTAAACAGGAAACAAACGCTGCAAAGAAGTTTTTTGTTCTTCATAATACGATGCATTAGTTTGATGTTATTAAATTAAAAGTACGAATTTTATCTATATCGATAATGCAAATTACGGTTGATTTATATCAAACGACTAAAAAAAATGTTTCAAAGGCTATAACATTTGTTGCATAGAACGCTATTTTATAGGGTTTTATACATGTTTTCTTTCGTTATAGGAATTCTTGGACTCATATTCTTTTATAATCGCAGAAAACGCTACCTTTGTATAGTGATATGAGCCCAAAGAAAGAACGACTCTTCATTAAATAATAAACTCTAAAAATAAGATTCATGACTAAGCAACAAGCTTTAAAACTCTTTGAAGAAAGAAGAGTACGTACGGTATGGGATGATGAACAAGAGAAGTGGTATTTTTCGATAGTAGATGTGGTGGCTGTCTTGACAGACAGCAGTAACCCTCAAACTTATTGGCGTGTGTTAAAAAAGAGACTACTAGCGGAAGGAAACGAAACCGTTACAAATTGTAACGGTTTGAAAATGCAGGCAGCGGATGGTAAAATGCGCCTAACCGATGTTGCCGATACCGAACAACTTCTCCGCCTTATCCAATCTATTCCTTCTCCTAAGGCAGAACCTTTCAAACTATGGATGGCTAAGGTAGCCAGCGAACGGCTCAACCAAATACAAGACCCCGAATTATCAATTGATCAGGCCTTAATGGATTATAAACGTATGGGATACTCTGATAGCTGGATTAACCAACGTCTGAAATCAATAGAAATCCGTAAAGACTTGACTGATGAGTGGAAGAAACATGGATTGCAAGAAGGCGTTCAATTCGCTACACTCACAGATATTATTTATCAGACTTGGTCAGATATGACATCTAAAGAGTACAAACAATTTAAAGGATTGAAAAAAGAAAACCTACGGGATAATATGACCAATAAAGAATTGGTATTAAATATGCTTGCCGAACTTTCTACTAAAGAAATATCTGAAACCAGCGATCCCGAAACATTCAATGACCACATGGATATTGCTCAACAAGGTGGAGAAGTAGCCCGCAATGCCCGACTGGAGCTGGAGGCAAAAACAGGCAAAAGAGTAATCTCTCCTCTTAATGCAAAAAGTGGTATCCTACTGAAAGGCAAATCTGAAGACATCTCGAAAGAAGGATCGGAAGATGAACTTAAAGATTAACTCTAAAATAATCCAATAAATAAACGATATGAAAACAATCTCCAACAAACAACTCACGATTCAAGTATCTCCTCACGGAGCTGAACTCTGCAGTATCGTCGCCAATGGAAAAGAATATCTGTGGCAAGCCGATCCTGCTTTTTGGAAACGTCACTCTCCTGTCCTATTCCCGATTGTAGGGAGCGTATGGGAAAATGAGTATCGGAATGAAGGGATTCCTTATACGCTTACTCAACATGGTTTTGCCCGTGACATGGAATTTACTCTTATTTCTGAAAAAGAGGATGAAGTGCGTTACTGTCTTGTTAATAATGAAGAGACTTTAAAGAAATATCCGTTTCCATTCTGTCTGGAAATAGGCTATCGCATTCAAGGGAAGCAAATTGAAGTTATGTGGGAAGTAAAGAATAGCGGTAAAAAGGATATGTATTTTCAGATTGGGGCACATCCAGCTTTCTATTGGCCGGAGTTCGATGCAAGCAATTCTGAAAGAGGGTTCTTCGGATTTGACAAGGAAAACGGTTTGAAATATATTCTCATTTCAGAAAAAGGATGCGCTGATCCTTCTACTGAATATTCTTTAGAGTTGACGGACGGATTATTACCACTGGACACGCATACTTTTGATAAAGATGCTTTGATACTGGAGAATGAACAGGTCCGTAAAGTTACCTTATATAATAAAGAGAAACAGGCTTATCTTAGTTTACATTTTAACGCTCCGGTAGTCGGTCTTTGGTCTCCACCTGCAAAGAATGCTCCTTTCGTCTGCATCGAACCTTGGTACGGACGTTGCGACCGCGCACATTATACTGGTGAATATAAAGATAAGGACTGGATGCAGCACTTACAACCGGAAGAGATATTCCAAGGAGGATATACAATTGAAATTGATGAATAATTGATGAATAAAAGTAGCTGCCGGATTTCACATCTGACAGCTACCAAACACCTAATTCTAATCTACAAAACCTAACTTATAAATCTAACCTATGAATCTTTAAAAAGCAATCAATACTTGTTGCTTTCACTGAATCTATGCAAACATCTATTGTGTAACTTCTATTTCTATTATAAACCCAACCGATACACATTGAATGAATCTACTTGAAATGAACCTCCTTTGCTATAAAAACACATACGGTTGTATGGTTCCGATGGAAAGATAAGATTAGTCATTGCTACCTTTCCTCCATTCAGGAATATTTCTACAGAACATTTATCAACAAAGACATCCAACGTATATTTATTCTCTTTCTTTATCGGTGCCCAGGTAGCTAATGCGAAATCATCTATATAATTGATGGAAGTCGTCTTTCTGCGGTCGTGAACCTCTATTTCATGAGGTACACTCTTCTTTCCGAAATCCACGATACCACTTTTCGTCCGGTCCATAACCAATCTCTTTTCCGGAAGATTGAAGTAGATATCCACCTTTTCCCCTTTATCATTAAAGAGACTGAATCCCATAATCTCCGCTTCTCCGGCGGTAATCTCCAATGCCAGTTCATAAGCACCATCATTATCAGCCAATAAAGAATCAATATGATAATCATTGTCAACCGTAAATGCCGGAATCTCTTTCTTTTCTTTTCGCAGAGTTTTTATCTCCGGTACCGGAGCTGCTGAAAGATAAATTTCACCGTCTTGTGTATAAAGACTTAACTCACGTGGCAAAGCGTTAGCACTACGGAATTGCTTTGTCGGAACAATATTACAATATTGCCAGTTACTCATCCAAGGAACAGCAATCGTCCGTTCTCCAGTGTTTGAGAAACAAACGGTAGCATAGTGATCTTTGCCCCAATCCAACCATTTCGTGACATTCGGCTGACTGTCACAACTGAATTTCATTCCATCAAAGTCTCCTGTAAAGTATTGAGTAGCACTTCCTCCGAAATAACATCCTGGATTGACATTCACTATCAATGCCCATTTCTTACGGTTCAGATCTCCATCCACTGGAAGTTCCACCATATCCGGACATTCAAATTGACAAGGCTGTACCCCGTATCCTTCTCCGAAGCTACTCATATAGTTCCAGTCCTTCAGATTCTTAGAGTCATAGAAACGCATTTCTTTATCGGCGGAGACAATCATTACCCATTTATCTTCCGATTCATACCGGAAAACTTTCGGGTCACGGAAATCTCTCAAACCATCCGCAGGGCACAAGATGGGGTTCTTCTCGTATTTAGTAAATGTCCGTCCATTATCCTTGCTAAAAGCAAGACATTGGATCTGCCCGTTTTTGTCACTGGCAGAAGTATAAAAAGCCAGGATACTCCCTGCTCCGTAACCCGCTACATTTTCCTGATCGACAATAGAGCTGCCAGAAAAGATATGTCCCAATGTATCACGGGCAATAGCTGGGGCCAAATGTTCCCAATGCATCAGGTCTTTGCTGACAGAATGTCCCCAATGCATATTTCCCCATTTAGAGCCGTAAGGATTATATTGAAAATACAAATGATATTCTCCATCTTTATACACCAATCCGTTGGCATCATTCATCCAGCCATAGAGAGGAGTATGATGATAAACAGGACGGAACTTTTCTGTATTGGTAGTATCAAATGTATCAGATAACTTGATTTCCTTCCAGCAAAGTGCATCCTTTGATTTATTACGAACACGGACCGTGGCAGTCTTCGCTCCGGTAGGCAAGGCAAATGGAACGAAATAGTCCACTTGAGTCTGTGCCAGACGAATATCCATATCGGTATCGGCAGCTTCTCCTGTATTGAGGAGAACCTGACTTTCCGCTGCTCCCTCTTCTATAGGAAGCAATATATAATTAGTCGGATTGGTGATGTGGATGACAGTCAGGCTATCGCTTTTCTGCTCCAAGGTCAACTTGCTTTTAGTCGTGTGGCAATAAGTCAGTCCGTAAGAGACTGCTAACGCAAGTATTGCACCTTTACATAGTTTCATCCAAGGGTTTGTTTTCATGGCAACAAAGTATTCCTAGTTTATACAAGCTTTTAATCTAAAAGACGAAGGCAAAGATAGGGGGTATCTTCGCCTTCGTCTATAAACTTTGTTTCAAAGGGTATCAAATTTGATACAAATCCTAAGAATTTTCTTTTATCATCCAAGAATAAAGACCTGTAACCTCTTTGTTTTCCTGAATTTATTTTTCTACTTTTGAAGCCAATCTTTATTCTTCTACTTATGCCAGCAAATAGAAATGCCTTAATCCGTTATAAAACAATTGATAACTGTCTGCGTAATCCTTATCGACGCTGGACGTTGGAAGATTTGGTAGATGCTTGCTCGGATGCTCTTTATGAATACGAAGGCATCGATAAAGGCATAAGCAAACGTACGGTACAGATGGATATACAGATAATGCGCAGCGAGAAACTGGGTTATAACGCTCCGATTGTGGTGTACGAAAATAAATACTATAAATACGAAGATCCGGAATACAGCATTACACAAACTCCGCTGAACGAACAAGACCTGAAAACGATGTCGGAAGCCGTGGAAGTGTTGAGGCAGTTTAAAGGTTTCTCCTATTTTACGGAAATGAGCGATATTATCAACCGCTTGGAAGATCACGTTGCTTCTGCCCGGATGAAAACCACTCCTGTCATTGACTTTGAAAAGAATGAATCGTTGAAAGGACTGGATTATCTGGATACGATCTATCACGCGATTGTAAACGAGCATCCGATACAGCTCAAATATCGTTCATTCAAGGCACGTTCGGCCAACAGCTTTATTTTTTATCCTTATCTATTAAAAGAGTATCGTAACCGATGGTTCGTTTATGGTGTCAGAGGAAACGGACGGATCTTGCAAAATTTAGCTTTGGACAGAATACAATCATTGGAAGTTCTGCCACAAGAACATTACATAAAAAATACGTTCTTCGATCCGAACACGTTCTTCAATGATCTGGTAGGAGTCACTAAAAATTCCGGAAGCGTAGCGGAGAAAGTAGGTTTCAAGGTAGCCGCTGCCGAAGCACCTTACATCATAACCAAGCCTATACACCGCAGCCAGCAAGTGGTGGAAAGATTGGCTGACGGAAGTGTCATACTGGAAATTGAAGTCGTCATCAACCATGAGTTAGAACGAGTATTCTTCGGATATGCCGAGGGAATACAAGTTCTTTATCCGAAGACTCTGGTAGAATTGATGGGTAGGAAACTAAAAAAGGCTGCTGAACAATATACCCATTCAAAATGAAAAGGGAACACGTCCAATTATCCTATCTGACATTCAAGAAAAACAAAAAAGCATGTGAGATCCTGTCTATTGTTCAACTATGGAGAACTTGTTTATTCTTCAAGTAAGGCTCTCGCACATTCGTACCCTTCCTGATAAAACTCTGTCAACTTTTGCACATCTTTCTCGATGCGGTCTACGGCTACAGGTTTTAACGGGCGAATAACGATAATCTGTCCTTCATCCTCCATGCGCTCTACCATTTCCAACTGCTCATTATAAACAGCACACCGCCGACTTAACGCTTCGCGCAACTTCGGATATTTCCGATATACAAACGAAGGGATACGAATGTCTTTCGAATCTTTCCGATACCCCCGGTTACGGGTGAGTACCACAACATTTCTCGTGCAGCCATCCGTAATGGCTCTTTGCAAAGGAATGGAATCTACAATTCCTCCGTCGAGCATGGGAACCCCGTCAACATAAGTAATAGGACATACAAAAGGGAGACTGCTGGATGCGCGGACAATATCAATCACCCTGCGACTGTCTTTTTTCTCTTCGAAATAGTTGGCTTCTCCCGTGATGCAATTCGTAGTCACCATCACAAAACGTTCCGGTGAAGCAAAGTATGTTTCATAATCGTAAGGAAGAATATGTTCGGGGAACTCATTGAATAATAGATCAAAGTCCAATATATTACGCTTTTTGAACAAATGTTTCAGACCGATATAATTATACTTCTCCAACAAGTCAATGTTGCTGTACTTGGCACGTCCCCGTTGCCGTGATGCATACGACAACCCGTTGCACGCACCGGCAGACACTCCTATCGCATAGGGAAACCGGATATTGTGATCCATAAAATAATCAAGCACACCGCAGGTGAATACTCCGCGCATTCCCCCGCCTTCCAACACTAATCCCGTAGATTCATCAATTTTCAAATCCTTCATTTTTATCTCCCGTATTCTTATTCCGGCGGATTACCAGCAAAGATGACAATTCACGCATCACAGCCTCATCCTCGGATAATTTCGTATAAGAAAGATGGCTCATTATCAATAATCCGTCTTTCTCTTCAGTCACTAAATCTTCTACTCCCGCAAACCACACTATCATCGTTTGTTCCGGATAACGCACCTGCAAATCGTCAATGCGTCCACGGAACTCTTCATCGTCCGTATCAAAAAGAAAAAGACGCACCGAATGTCCGTTCTGCAACATCTTATCCAAATAGGAAAAAAGAAACAGATCAATCATTCCGCCAAGCACGAAACTGACTGTCGCGCCTTCCCGATACTGACGATTGACAAATACGGCCACCGGACACTTCACCTGCTCCATAATCTCATCAATCTTATCCCGGAAGAGCGTTAACCATAAAATTGCTCCCGGAGTTCCCGGCATATCCGAACGATAATGACTCCCGGCTCCCAAAAGCAGCATATCAGGATGTTCTTTACGGACAAAGTGGATGATTTCCTGTACAAGTTTGTCTGTCACCCGATAATGGTTATCTACCTGGATATTCAATTTCGCTGCCTGTTGATTGAGCAAAGCAAAACTCTCGCTGGCATAATGTTCGGCATTCAACGGATTCAGATCCGTGCCCACCGTATAGTGTGCTGCAATCAAATGATTTTTCTTCAATTGCTTTCCAAATAACAAATCATAAATGGACAGCAACACACGCCCGGATTCCGGACGCCCGAAACAAAATATCAATTTGTGCTTCAAAGATAATTTTTCTTCCCGACGTACGAAAATATGTTCCACCAAATGAAGCAAAGGAGTAGTCATAAAGGTCGTAACTAGCGCCATAATGACCAAAATTACGAATATAGAGGGAGGAAGAACTCCCATTTCATAACCGATATTCAAAGCGACAAGCTCCATCAATCCCCGTGTATTCATCAATGTCCCTATCGTCAAACTATCCTTCCACGACTCACCCACCAAACGGGCGGCAATGGCACATCCACCCAGTTTGCCGACAACAGCAACCGTCACCAACAGTAAACATACCATCCACAACTCCGGACTGTTTATCAAACCGATTTCCGTGCGCAATCCGGTGAAGGCAAAGAACAGAGGTAAAAAGAATACTAATGAAATATCCTCCACCTTTTCCATCATCACCTTCCGGAAACCCAGATTGGACGGCATCACTAGCCCTGCCATAAAGGCTCCGAATAGTGCATGAATACCAATAATTTCGGTCAGACAAGAAGAAATAATAAGAATGAGCAGAATAAATGCCACGAATGTTTTATTGATTGCTTCCCGGTTGGCATATACTTCTCCCACTTTCTTCAGAAATGGGCGAACGACCAAAAACATGACCGCAATATAGACAACTGCCAGCCCTACTGAATAAAGTGCACTGGCAAAACTTCCTGCTTTGGAGATAGCAATCACCACTGCCAACAGACACCAGGCTGTCACATCATCATTGGCAGCGGAAGCAATGGTCAGCGTCCCTAAAGGAGTCTTCGTCATATTCCGCTCCTGAATGATGCGCGCCAATACCGGAAAAGCGGTGATACTCATAGAAATACCTATAAACAAAGCAAATGGAAGAAACGGAGTTTGGGCAGCTGCATATTCTTCGTACACCCAGTAAGAAGACAAGATGCCCAGAAAGAAGGGTACTAGGATTCCGGCATGGCTAATCACCAGCGTTTCATTGATTTTATTTTTCAGTACACTGAAATCCAGCTCCATACCGATGACAAACATAAAAAGGATCAGTCCCACCTGACTCAACAGTTCAAGATTGGTAAGCGAGTGTGCCGGAAAAAGGAAATGAAAAGCATCTGGAAAGAAAAAGCCGAGTACGGAAGGTCCTAATACAATACCGGCAACAATCTCTCCAATCACTCCCGGTTGCCCGATCAGACTGAACAAATAGCCAAAAAGACGCACCATCAGCAGTACGGCTATAATCTGAATCAACAAGGTAGTGAGCGGATGATGAAGATTATCCTGTATAAACTGGAGAAACATAGTGAATGGATTCCCCTGTACTATGTTCTGCGCATTTACCGCATAGTGCGAAAACCGGTCACCCTCTTCAATAGCAACATAAATCAACCCTCCAAACAGGAGTAACATCAGTACATAAATGACATAATTCTTCCGGGCCCTGTTCCGCATAAACTTTATTTTTACGATTTGTGCATATTTATGGTAAAAACAAACGAAAAAGGCAGATAGTTTGGCGAAAATAACAAATTCTCAAATAAAATCTTGTTTTTTTGCTTCAATCTATGTAACTTTAGGCTAGCTTAATTGTTTAAGGAGGAAAAAATCAAAAAAGTCCTGCCCGCAGGCAAGCACCATGAGAATACAGTTTGAGATTAAAGAAAATTTGCCGGAAATTATCGAAGAAATCTTACACTCTGATAAGTGGCAAACTTCCGTGAAGGAAGAACTGAGCGGTCGGACGACCGTTGTGATCCGTGACCAAGCGTATGGTTCAGAAGCTACCATTGAAATTTATGCTACATCTATTGAAATCAAAACCGCATGGTCAAAGTACTCCTATCGTATATTTGTAACCAACGATATTGTATGGTGCGAATATAACGGTGCCTATCGTGGTCTGTTGGAACAAGTGCTCCTACCTACTATTACTCCTAAAGAAAACCTGCTCAATTCTGACGTGACTGAAAGTTCGCTCTACGGAAATGAGCATAAGAAATTGAGAGAGTATGCAGAAGATAACCTGAAACTGAAACAATTCCGCAGGGAAAACTTCAATGAACAGAAGAATGGAACCGCTCCATTCGATCATCCCAAGCGTGTGTATGATGAGTTTATCAAAGAAGATTATGTAGTAGCACCCAAAGAAGAAGAGAACAAATAATCTGTACTTAATGCTTTACCTTGTGCCATCGTATTGGCACTCCAGTGCCACCATATTGACACAGTCGTGCCAGTAAGGTGGCATGATTGTGCCAATAAAAAAGGTTGAACAATTATCAAACGCTCTCTCTCATAAATTTTATAGCCGTACCCACTACCTCCAACCCGGGTCACTTCCAAACGGTATCTATTTACCGGATGCACATACACATACATGATTCCCACTAAAAGCAGTAAGACAAAGCAACTAACACCTATTACTTTTTTATTTCTCTTCATATTCGTATGGTTTCAACTCCCAGGTATCATCGTAATAATAAGTGGAAGATCCTCCTGTAGCTATAATTCCCCGTTTTCCGGTAGAAAAACATACAGCTTTCGAGCGTGTGCTTCCTTCGAAATCGGTCAAATCCTCCCCATCCCACAGGTCTGTCAAAGGGTCGTAAATCCAGTAGTTAGAGCGGTAACTGCTTCCTGCAGTCTGTCCTAATCTCAATTTTCCTTTATCTTCCTCTGTGTCCTCTGCGTCCTCTGTGGTGAAATAATCTGTGTAAATCTGTGTAATCTGTGGTGAAACTTTCCTATATTTGTAGCCAAAACAATTTAATATTAATTTCATAGGAATGAAAAAGACAATCCTTATTGCTGCTTTAGGCTTGTTCAGCCTAAACATCATGGCACAAGATGCAAAACCTGAAGAAGGTTTTGTTTTCACGACAGTGAAAGAAAACCCGATTACTTCTATCAAGAATCAAAATCGTTCGAGCACTTGCTGGAGTTTCTCAACTCTCGGATTCATTGAATCAGAATTGCTTCGCTTAGGTAAAGGCGAGTATGACCTGTCTGAAATGTTTGTCGTACACAAAACGATGCAGGATCGCGGAGTAAACTATGTACGCTATCATGGTGACAGTTCTTTCTCCCCGGGCGGAAGTTTTTATGATGTAATGTACTGCATCAAGAATTATGGTATTGTTCCTCAAGAAGTGATGCCGGGTATCATGTACGGTGACACGTTGCCGGTGCATAACGAGCTGGATGCTGTTGCTTCCGGTTACATCAATGCTATTGCGAAAGGTAAGTTGAGCAAACTGACTCCGGTATGGAAAAACGGACTAAGCGCTATTTATGATACTTATCTGGGAGCATGTCCGGAGAAATTCACATACAAAGGCAAAGAATATACTCCGAAGACTTTTTCTGAATCACTGGGATTGAACTGTGACGACTATGTATCACTGACTTCTTATACACATCATCCATTCTATTCTCAATTCGCAATCGAGATTCAGGATAATTGGCGCAATGGTTTATCCTACAACCTGCCTATCGAAGAGCTGATGGCTGTAATGGACAATGCTGTAAAGAAAGGTTATACCTTTGCATGGGGTAGCGACGTCAGCGAACAGGGATTCACACGTGACGGTATCGCCGTTATGCCGGATGTAAACAAAGAATCTGAACTTTCCGGTTCGGATATGGCTCGCTGGACCGGCCTGACTGCTGCTAACAAACGTCAAATGATGACAACCAAACCATACCCGGAAATCGACGTCACTCAAGAAATGCGCCAAGTTGCTTTTGACAATTGGGAAACTACGGACGACCACGGAATGGTAATCTACGGTATCGCTAAAGACCAAAACGGAAAAGAATACTTCATGGTGAAGAATTCTTGGGGTAAATCAGGCAAATACAATGGTATCTGGTATGCTTCCAAAGCATTCGTTGCTTACAAGACTATGAATATTCTTGTACACAAAGACGCACTGCCTAAAGAGATTGCTAAAAAACTGGGAATCAAATAAACGAGTACCCGTCCTTTATAAATAAAAAGCCTCATTAGCTACGAATAGCTTCTGAGGCTTTTTTAAGCAGTTATTTTCCGGGATTACTCCATGTTATCGAAACAAAAGTAAGACTGCAGCTTTTTTCCTCCAAATAGAATCGACCAAAGAACGGATTTCAACGGTAAACAGTTTTGTTCTATTTTTAAGATTCTACCGTTTGACAGTGGCTATGAATCAAATCAAGCAGAGAATAAAATGCATAAATTAATGCAAGATTATACACATACAGCCCCTTATTATGCATAAATACAAGGAAAAACAGACGGTCTTTATGGTATAAATGCACCCTTGCTTTTAATGAAACGCAGGCTTGGTCGGTGAGAAACGCATCCTTGCTCACCGACCAAGCCAGCGTTCATCGGTGAGAAAGGATTTTTGGGCTGAAAGAAGAGCCATTTCCAAGTTATTTCACTTCAGAATCCATTGATTCTTTATATAGCAAATAGCTATATAATAGGAAAAGAATCATTCATTTACTCCGACTCTGAAAGCAAATAAGTACCAAAAAGATCTTCCATCAGCAAAGCGCTGTCTTTTCGCATTTCCCCGATACATATTTAAGCGATTTTTTATCAACCTCTTGCATACCGGCTCTGATTGACAGCAGGGAGAATGTATAAAACATCCCATTTTTATGTATAGTCCAATTTTAAGCAGACGCAGATTTATTTCTCGCGATATTCCAGCGGAGTCATCTTCACCTTTTTACGAAAGTATTTATTGAAAAAAGAATGATTGTTAAAGCCTAACGAGAAAGCTATTTCTTTCACCGGCAACCGGGTGGTTTTCAATTGGGCCTTCGCATTCATAATAATAATTTCTGTAATGATTGCCAACGGACTATATCCGCTTGCCCGACGGATGGCACTTGAGAAATGTGCCGCAGTAACCCCACACTTCTCCGCATAAAACGCCACTTCATGCTCTTTAGTATAATGAGCCATCAACAACTGTATAAACTGCCTGTACAACTCCTGTTCTCTTCTCAAAGGTTCATCGAGCTTCTTGCCATAGCGTTTATACAATTCTTTCGTTCCCTGCAAAAAAATAGCCAGTACGGAACGTATGATCTCTTTATTTTCTAATGAATGTGGGAGTGTATAAGCACGAATCAGTAAAAGATATACATTCCGGTATAAGCCGGCAACATCCTCTTGCAGAGAAATGACCGGACTGTTCAATATCATAGGCATAAAGTCCAGCAGGATTTCCACATAATTGCCCGAAAGCATAAAATCGGACGAGAAACCGGCAAAAGAAATACGGGTATCAGACGAAACTTCGTGTATCTGAATGAATGAATTAGGAAGAACAACGATGAAATCATTCTTACGAATGACAATCTCCAACAAATTAATGGTAGCTCTGACCATCCCTTCCGTACAAAGCACAAAGACACCGGCTTTTATTTTGCAGGGGAAATTACCATAGTAGTTTAAGATATCTCCGGTGATACTGTCATCTGCTATAAAATCAACCGGAAGGTCAAATTTAGGAAAGGATTCGTTCGTTGTCATCGTCAGTTCTTTTTTAATTTACCAAAAATATCCATTTCATCCGGATTCCGGGCAACAAGTTCAAAAATGGTATATTATATCCTACAAATAGAACATTATTTTCTTCTTTATTAGGATTGTATTTAAGAAAATAGCAAATATAGAATATTGAATCCCAAGAATGGAGCTTGACGGCAGTCACCTATTAGCCGTACTTTGCATCGTTTTAATAAATATGTTGAAATAAAACCTAGAAGAGAATGAGAACTTTAAAAAGACTTTTTTATGTAGCTTGTACGGCTTTCCTCCTTACATCTTGCGAGGAAACCTATAATGACAAGCTATTCTGGCCGGGTGAACTCTGCCAGGAGTATGGCTCATACATCAAACCGGCTACCTTGAACCTGACCTACAGCGGGGAGAAACTCGTTGGAAAAACTGTCGACTTTAAAACAGAAGACAGTGAAAAAGGAACCTTGACACTGAATGACATTATCCCGGGAGAAAAACAAACTCCTCTTCCAATCAGTCTGTGCGAACAGGAAGACTCTTATACATTTAGCGGCAAAAACGTCACGATGGGAGGAGCAACCGTGACATACAGCGGTGCCATCACTCCGAAAACAATGAAACTGGATTTGGACGTAGTAATACCGCAAAGTAAATGGAAGAAAAGTTATGGCATATCCAATTTCACTAAAGGAAAGAAAATGACTGTCACTTACAGCGGAGGGCAATATGTATGGAAAGAAACGAATGAAATCTTAACCGGAGGATTCTATGTCCATCTGGATGACGTGGAACTGACCAAAGCGGGCAGTACACTGTTTTTAAGGATGAAACTGATTCAAAATGCACTTTGCTATTTCATACCGCAACTTCTTCAGACAATCACCCTACAACCCGACGGTAACCTTGTAGCCAATTATACGACGAGTCCCGTTTACATCGGCAGCGTACCGATCAATAACATAGATCCGGATAAAGATGTCGGTACCATCGCAACATTTGTCACCAAGTTTATGATTGGTTTACTGACGGAAAAAGATATCAATAATGCATTGACAGACCGTACGTGGACCGCTTCACCAATTAATCTAATCACCTGGACAGAGGAGAGCGGTAGACTTAAAATAAACCTGAACTTACCGGCAATTATCAGTCTGGCAACCAAGGACGGTGAAACTCCTATCGATTCAGGACTGGTTTCCGGAATTATGGAAGCTCTTGCCCAATCCAATCCTGTGCAACTGAAACTGTTGCTCGGAATCGTGAACTCCATGATCGACAATCCACTACTCGGTATCATAACCAGTATGGATACGGCGAGCTTCCAGCAGGTATTCTACTTACTGACTGAAGGAATTATCTTTCATATAGAAGAGGAAGACGGACATACCCATCTTTACTTAACCAAAGAGTCGACAACTGCTTTCATTCAATTATTGCCCGGGCTACAACCGATAGTGGAAGGAATGTTGCCGGAAAGCATGGCTAACAATACTGTATTTAAAAACCTGCTCGGACTTCTCATGGGAAATGACGAAAACGGTCTGCCGGTTTTATGGAATGCAGCCAATACTATTGACCTAGGATTGGATCTTCTGCCACAAGAATAAACATCAACTATGAATATCAAAAAAGAAAACAATGAAGAAAATATATATTCTAACTTTGCTACTATGCTTCACCAGCCTTGGGAGTAGTTTTGCCCAAACGCTGAAAGGACATATATATGATGCAAATACCAATGAGCCATTGGTGGGAGCAGCCGTTACGTATAAGTTACAGGGTAATCAGGGAGTAGTGTCCGACATTCATGGGGCTTATGAAATCAAGCTGCCCGAAGGGGGTGTCGATCTCGTATTCAGTTATGTGGGCTACGAAGATGTACTGATGCCGATCGTAATCGACAGGCGTGAGGTAATCACCAAAAACGTCTACATGAAAGAAAGCACCAAGCTGCTGGAGGAAGTCGTGGTCAGCGCCGGACGCTTTGAACAGAAATTGAGTAATGTCACTGTTTCCATGGATGTAGTGAAAGCGGGTGACATTGCCCGTCAGGCACCAACGGATATATCGTCCACCCTCCGCACTCTTCCGGGAGTGGATATTGTAGACAAACAACCTTCCATACGTGGTGGTAGCGGATGGACATACGGAGTAGGTGCACGCAGTCAGATTCTGGTGGATGGTATGAGTACCCTGAATCCCAAGACAGGTGAAATCAACTGGAACACCGTACCTTTGGAGAATATCGAGCAGATTGAAGTAATCAAAGGAGCCTCTTCCGTTTTATATGGTTCATCGGCTTTGAATGGTATCATCAATATCCGCACCGCACGTCCGGGGTTAGCTCCGAAAACACGTTTCAGCGCATATCTCGGTATCTATGGCGACGCGGAGAATGACGAATACCAATGGAGTGACAAGAGTTTCTGGAAAGAAGATAAATATTCGGTCAAACCGATTCTGCGCGGAAATCTTCTTAGTGGTGTGCGTAATCCGATTTACGAAGGATTCGATCTCTCCCACGCCCGTCGTATCGGTAATTTCGACGTCAGTGGCAGCCTCAATCTTTTCACCGATGAAGGATACCGCCAGCAAGGATATAACAAACGTTTCCGCATGGGAGGTAACCTAACCTATCACCAACCGGACATGGGAATGAAACTGTTGAACTATGGTTTTAATATTGATTTCCTGTCTAATCAATATGGTGACTTTTTTATCTGGCGTTCACCGACAGAGGTGTACAAGCCCTCTCCTTTCACCAACATGGGCAGGGAAGATAATAATTTCCATATCGACCCGTTTGTCAACTACGTGAATCCGGAAAACGGTACGTCACATAAGATCAAGGGACGTTTCTATTATAGTGCCGACAATATCGTACGTCCTACCCAGGGAGCATCCATCATGGATATTCTGGGCAATATGGGGACAGATGCCCAAACGATACAGAATATTGCAGGCGGTGATTACAGCTCGCTCTATCCGGCATTGGTGGGAATCGGTTCAGGACTAATCAATGGTAATCTGGAAGACGCCATGAATGGAGTATTCACTTCATTAGGCAATATCTTCCCTAACGCGACAACTGCCGATTATTGTGATCTGATTTCCTGGGTGATGGACAACGGACTACCCAGTGATTTGGGAGGACTGACGAACGGACAATTGCCTGGTGACCTGATTCCCTGGGTGTCCGACGTACTCAATCCTTCACGAAACACTCCTAAGACGCAGACTGATAAAAGCACTAACTATTATCTCGATTATCAGTTCAACAAGAAATGGGACAGTGGCGCACAAATCACTACCGGAGCCACTTATGAGCATGTACGGTATAATTCGGCCATCATGGACGAAGTCTACAAAAGCGATAACATAGCTGCTTTCTTCCAATACGACCAACGTTTTTGGGATCGTCTAAGCGTATCTGCCGGCGTACGTGCCGAATACTATCGTGTAAACAATCACCATCGTGAAGCAGAAACAAAGATATTCGGAACTAAAGTTCCATTCCGCCCCGTGTTCCGTGCCGGACTGAACTATCAGTTGGCTGATTACAGTTTTATCCGTGCCAGCTTCGGACAAGGTTACCGTAACCCGTCCATCAACGAGAAATACCTGCGCAAGGATATTGGAGGAGTCGGCGTTTACCCGAATCTGGATATCAAACCGGAAAAAGGGTTTAATGCGGAATTGGGATTCAAGCAAGGATATAAGATTGGCAATTTCCAGGGATTTGTAGATGTTGCAGGATTCTATACACAATATAAGGATATGGTCGAATTCCAGTTCGGACTATTCAATAATGCAGACTATACGATGATTAACAGCATCAGTGATGCCATCCGGATGATAACCGGTGGTCAAGGTTTCGGAATCGGAGCACAGTTTCATAACGTATCGAAAGCACAAATCTACGGGATGGAAATATCGACAAACGGTGTTTATAACTTCAATAAGAACACAAAGTGGTTCTATAACTTAGGGTATGTATACACCGAACCCCGTGACGCGGATTATAAGGAACGCAATGAAGCGGAAGATCTTTATACTGATCCTCTTCAAATGAAAGAAAAATCGAACACCGGAAAGTATTTGAAGTATCGTCCGAAACACAGTTTTAAAGCGACGGTAGATTTCCAGTGGAAACGTATCAATCTGGGTGCAAACGTTGCCTGGAAGAGTAAAATCCTCGCAGTGGATTACCTGATGATGGATGAACGTCCGAAAGCACAACTCGACTTGATGGATTACGTTCGCGGCATCGCTTTCGGTTATTCTAAAGGAGAGACTTTGGCTACTTATTGGAAAAAACATAATACGGACTACGCCACTGTGGATATGCGCCTTGGAGTAAAAGCGTCCAAAGAGGTAGCTTTTCAGTTTATGGTCAACAACTTGTTAAATAAAGAATACAGCTACCGCCCGATGGCAGTTGCCGCTCCACGCACGTTTGTTGTTAAGATGGATATTACATTCTAAAAAGCTATCAACAGTCAGATATATAAACAAAAGGCAAACGGTTTCTCACTTGTGTTTACAGGTGGGAAACCGTTTCTTTTTTCCTAATGCTTCTTTCTCTTTTTTATGATCTGTTCTTAAAAGAAGAACAATATATATTAAAAATAGAACATAATAATTATTCTTTTCAAGCAGTTAATCCAGCAATAATTAAAAATAGAACATTAAAAAGAAATACAGACCTTGCTAATAAATAATTGTTAGCCGAACTTTGCAATGTTTATTAAATACACAATAAAAGCAAAAAACAAAATGAGAAACTTACGGAAACTATTTTGTATAGCCTGCACAGTGTTTTTCTTTACAGCATGCGAAGAGACTTACAATGACAAGCTATTTTGGCCGGGAGAAATCAGCCAGGAATATGGCTCGTATATTAAGCCATATACGTTAGACCTAACCTACAGTGGAGAGAAGTTAATTGGAAAAACTGTCAGTTTTAAGACAGAAGACAGCGAGACGGGGACGTTGACACTGAATGATGTGATTCCGGGGGAAGCCAGTACTCCTATTAATGGTATCAAACTTTATGAGAATGAAGAAAAGGGTAACTACACGTTCAGTGGAACTAATATCACGATGGGGGGAGCTACGGTAAAGTATAGCGGTAGCATTACTCCGAAAGCGATGAAGTTGGATATAAATACTCAAATATCTGATAAAGCTAAACTGGCTGCAACATATGAATTAAACACATATGTTTGGAATCCGGAAGATTATTCGACAGTGGGTGGCTATTTCAATGAAATAATAATTAAAGAAGGAGAAGAAGATAACCTGGGATTCTTCTCAATAATAGTCCAATTATTACCTCCTATTTTAAATCAGGTTTTGCCACAAGTTCTACAAGATATTACACTCGCCCCCGACGGGAATATCATAGCTAACTATTCTTCTGATCCGTTAGATATGGATGAAATTATGGATATGATATCAACAGAAGAAATGGTTACAAAAATTAAAAGCAGAAAGTATCAGCCTTCTCCCAAAGGATTAGCATTTTGGAGTAAAACAGGTAACAAGTTACTTGTGAAACTAAATCTTCCGGCAATTATCACAGAAGTTGCAAAAAACAGCAACCAAAATATAGAACCTCAGTTAATAGCAGGAATTACGGATGCCATCCTAAAAAGTGATCCTTTAAAATTAAAGAGCATGTTAAGCATCATAAACAGTTTATTAAATAACAAAATGTTGGGTTATTTAGTAAATACTGACAACGTTACATTTTTATCTCTATTCGATTGTATCAAAAATGGAATTCCTTTGAATGCTATCCAATCCGAAGACAAACATATTTACCTATATCTTGATTACCAAACTTTGACTCCCATTATTAATGTTCTATCAGGAGTCAAAATCAGTCTTGGAGAAGGAGAACCATTAGAATTATCCTTATTATTTGACGGTTGGAAATTTCTACAGACATTCAATGTGGGCTTAAATATTGTCCCTATCACTGAATAACAACCTATAATTATAAAAGAAAAAACAATGAAAAAGATATCAATATTTTTGTTCGGCAGCCTGCTCTGCCTTACAGTTCCTTTCATCACGTCCTGTGATGAAGACTATCCCGGCCCCGATCCGGTAGAAGTAACCGCAAACTACTCTAACAAATTAACCAATCCGAATCCCAATCTGGCATTGACATACAGTGGAGAAGAATTGATTGGCAAATCAGTCGACTTCAGTACAGTGAAAGGAGAGGATGCTAACATCACTCTATATAATATTATCCCTAGAGAAGAAACACTGAAACTGACTAATGTTCCTATCATCGGAGATGAAGAAGGATATTCTTTTTCAGGTAACTTGACCACGGCGAGAAATATCTCGTTCAAGTATGAAGGAAAGGTGACAAAAGGCAAACTGACATTAAATGTGAGTGAGGTGAAACTGCCGGGAAACATGCTGTCCGGTAATGGTGGAAACGGAACATGGTACTTGGTGCATAATGCTCCAACAGAAGATGAAGAGAATGAGGATTTAGTTTTGTTGACAACATATTCTTATTCAAGCTATTATCAGAATGACAAAACAAACACAATCAATTGGATCTTCGCCTTTTTCGCAAAGCCTTTATTGGATAATATCTTCAGCATTATGCTAAATGATATAACTTTTCAATCTGACGGGAATATTACAGCTCATTATGCCGGATTTCCTGAAGGAGTAACATTCACAGATATTCTACCCACCAGTCCTACAACCACAGGAGGACTTTACGTAAACGAACGTCCTGATTCGGATTATAAACTATCCGGCATCAATCTTGCGAATTATTATATGGAAGACGCTTCTACTTTTTATATAATTCCCAATATTGATATGATTTTACGTCAGATACAAAGTGATAAAACAGAAACACGCAGCATATCAATAGATATATTAAAAGATTTGTATTCCAAACTGGCTCAATGGACAACGACCGGAATTAAGTTTCATATTGAAGAAAATCCAATGCGTGATTTTGTAGGTGACGAATTCGAGCAAACCAAGATAAAAGGTGATTACATTATATATATGGATCCTTCGGAAATAAAAGTTCTGATACCTATACTTGATATACTCCCCGACATACTGAAGCTAGTTGCTCCCGATATGCTGGATAAGACAATTGGTGAGTTGGCAGGTGATATGCTTCCTCCTATGTTGAAACCGACCCTAGGAAATCAGAAGATCACCGATTTATTACCTACACTTAGAAAAGATTTGAACGAATCGAACATAAAAATAGGAGTTTACTTATATAAATCAAAACAATAAAACTGTAACGAATATGAAGAAGATATATTTGATTATGTTGACTGTTCTCCTTGCAGGAGCAAGTATGAACGCGGAAACTCACACCACTGTGAAACCGGAAAGTACAATCAACAATTCTCTAAACGAGGATTGGACATTTAATGGAAATCTGAATGTAAAGGCAGGTCTATTACCCTTATCTAATGGTTCGGCTACGGTAACAGCGACTCCTAATGGTAACACAATCAGCTTATCTATTAGTGGTCTCACAATTTTAGAAATACCTATTGATCTGACTATGACTGATTTGACTTATGACGGAATTAAGATTCCAAAGGGTACAAAATCAACAGCCATGGGCTATCCTGTAACCTTCACACAAGATTGTTATATTAACGCAAATTCTTGCCAAGGAATATATTTGCGGATTACTGGAACACCTTCCGGCACCATAACTGCTGTTTTTAATTAAATGTGATTTATTCAAGTAACTCCTATTTCATAATATAGAACAATGAAAAAACTATATACACTATTAACTTTTCTCACTCTTTTCTCCGTCTGCGCCACTGCACAGACTCTGAAAGGACATATATACGACGCCAAAACCAACGAACCATTGGTGGGAGCAGCCGTTACCTACAAACTCCACGGCAACCAGGGAGTAGTATCCAACATCAACGGAGAATATGAAATCAAACTGCCCGAAGGCGGAGTTGACCTTGTATTCAGTTATGTAGGTTATGATGATGTACTGATGCCTATCGTCATTGGCAAACGTGAAGTAATCACTAAGGACGTCTACATGAAAGAAAGCACTAAACTACTGGAAGAAGTAGTGGTCAGTGCCGGACGTTTCGAACAGAAATTGAGTGATGTCACCGTTTCTATGGACGTTATCAAATCAGGAGACATTGCCCGCCAGGCGCCAACGGATATTTCTTCTACTCTCCGCACGCTTCCCGGTGTAGACATTGTAGACAAACAGCCTTCTATGCGTGGTGGTAGCGGATGGACTTACGGAGTAGGTGCACGCAGCCAGATTTTAGTAGACGGCATGAGCACGCTCAATCCGAAAACAGGAGAAATAAACTGGAACACCGTTCCTTTGGAAAATGTGGAGCAAGTGGAAGTGATTAAAGGAGCTTCTTCCGTACTATATGGTTCGTCAGCTTTGAACGGTATTATCAATATCCGTACCGCACGTCCTGGATTGACACCGAAAACACGTTTCAGCGCATACGTCGGTGTATATGGAGATGCAGAGAATGACGAATATCAATGGAGTGACAAAAGCTTTTGGAAAGACGACAAGTATGCAGTGAAACCGATTCTGCGCGGAAGCCTTCTTAGCGGTGTACGGAATCCGATTTATGAAGGATTCGACCTCTCCCACTCCCGCCGCATCGGTAATTTTGATGTCAGTGGCGGTATCAATCTTTTCACGGACGAAGGATATCGTCAACAAGGATACAACAAACGTTTCCGCATGGGTGGCAGCCTGACTTACCACCAACCGGATATGGGAATGAAAATCCTGAATTATGGATTTAATGTGGATTTCCTTTCCAACCAGTATGGTGACTTCTTCATCTGGCGTTCACCGACGGAAGTGTACAAGCCCTCTCCTTTCACCAACATGGGACGTGAAGAGAACAACTTCCATATCGACCCGTTCATCAACTACGTGAATCCCGAAAACGGTACATCACATAAGATTAAAGGACGTTTCTATTATAGTGCCGACAATATCGTGCGCCCGACCGACGGAGCATCCATTACTGATATTTTAGGAAATATGGGAACAGACGCCCAAACCATACAGAATATCGCAGGCGGTGATTACAGTTCGCTCTATCCGGCACTGGTAGGTATCGGTTCAGGACTTATCAACGGAAATTTGGAAGATGCCATGAACGGAGTATTCACTTCACTGGGCAACATCTTCCCGAACGCAACAACCGCCGATTACTGCGACCTTATCTCATGGACAATGGATAACGGATTACCGAGTGATTTGGACAAGTTAGTACAGGATGGAAAATTACCGAGCGACCTTGTTCCCTGGTTATCCAATGTAATCAATCCCTCACGTAACAATCCGAAAACTCAGACTGACAAGAACTTCGACTATTATCTCGACTACCAGTTCAACAAGAAATGGGACGGTGGAGCACAAATCACTACCGGAGCTACTTTTGAACATATCCGTTATGATTCTGCCATCATGGATGAAGTGTACAAAAGCGATAACATCGCCGCTTTCTTCCAGTACGACCAACGTTTCTGGGATCGCTTGAGTGTATCCGCCGGCGTACGTGCCGAATACTACCGTGTGAACAACCACCACCGCGAAGCGGAAACTAAGATATTCGGAACCAAAGTTCCGTTCCGTCCCGTATTCCGTGCAGGATTGAACTACCAGTTGGCAGATTACAGCTTTATCCGCGCCAGCTTCGGACAAGGTTACCGCAACCCGTCCATCAATGAGAAATATCTGCGTAAGGATATTGGTGGTGTCGGTGTTTATCCTAACTTGAACATCAACCCCGAAAAAGGATTCAATGCAGAACTTGGATTCAAACAAGGATATAAGATTGGTAATTTCCAGGGATTTGTAGACGTTGCCGGATTCTATACACAATATAAGGACATGGTTGAATTCCAGTTCGGACTGTTCAACAATGCCAATTATACGATGATTAACAGCATCGGTGATGCCATCCAAATGTTGTCGGACGGCAAAGGTTTCGGCATCGGTGCCCAATTCCACAACGTATCGAAAGCTCAAATCTACGGAGTTGAAATCTCGACAAATGGCGTGTACAACTTCAATAAGAATACGAAGCTGTTCTATAACTTGGGATATGTATATACTGAACCCCGCGACGCAGATTATCAGGAACGCAATGCCGTGGAAGGTCTTTATACCGACCCATTGCAAATGAAAGAGAAATCAAATACCGGAAAGTATCTGAAATACCGCCCGAAACATAACTTCAAAGCTACGGTAGATTTCCAGTGGAAACGTATCAACGTAGGTGCCAACGTGGCATGGAAGAGCAAGATTCTTGCAGTGGATTACCTGATGATGGACGAACGTCCCAAAATGCAAAATGACCTGATGGATTACGTACGCGGTATCCTCTTCGGTTATTCAAAAGGCGAGACGCTGGCTACTTACTGGGACAAGCATAACACGCCCTATGCTACCGTTGATTTCCGCTTCGGTGTGAAAGCAACCAAAGAAGTGGCATTCCAATTTATGGTAAACAACCTGTTCAACAAGGAATACAGTTACCGTCCGATGGCAGTAGCCGCTCCACGTACTTTCGTACTGAAGATGGACGTGACATTCTAAAGGAAAGAAAAAGTAATAATTGTCGTAATTTGTAGGGCAGTTATTACTTTTTTTGCTTATTTTTGGGGAGAAATAATAAACACTCACGCAACAAAACATCCCCAAAATGAAAAAGGCTGTTTACATATCATTTATCATCAACCTGCTTGTATGTATTCCATTACATTCAAAGGACAGGATTTCCGAACATTTGTACACCTTACAGCATCTTATCAACGCCAACCTTGCTTATGATTCGATAGCCCCTATAGACAGTATCATTATCTGGGAACAGCAGCTAAGCCCGATACTCGAACAAGAGAACCAAACAGAACTTTTCTTCCGAATCAAACAACTACTAGTACATGTACACTCTTTACATGGCAACATCGGACAAGCTATCGATGAAGCACGACTTATGTATGAAAAAGCCGAAACCCTGAAATATGATTTAGGAATAGCACTTTCCAATACAGCTATCGGAGATGCCTATTACTGTTCAAATATGTCCAAGGAGGCAATCGACGCTTACAAAGAAGCAATCCTTCAGCCCGTATCTTCTTCGGAAGGCAACTATTACAAAGAAATGGCTATATTGCACCTGAAGGCTATCTTTATCAGGGAACGCAACCCGAAAGAAGCGAAAGTCTACAGGGAAATGTTACTGAAATCGGATGCCATACATACCAACCGAACCATCCTGTTCTTCCATTATTGTTCCGATGCGGCATATTATATAATGGTAGGAGAACTGCAGAAAGCACAAGACAGTTTCCATGAAGCGGAAAAGATTTATGACTCCTGCAAAGAGCCCTATTATTACTCCCCTTTGCTCTGCTCCCGAGGATTATACTACGAAGCAATCGGGGAAAACGAACTCGCCTTGTCATGTTATGACAACGTGTTGCAAAGTATCAAACAAAAAATGCAGTCGATAAGCTACTTACAGGTATCCTACCTGAAAGCAGACTTGCTCGCAAAAACCGGAAACCCTCAAGAAGCCGCCCGACTATACGATAAAATCAGCCATATCACCGATTCTATCGCTTCTCCCAGTTATACACACCGCATCAACAGCCTGCGCGCCTCTTATCAGGAAAGCCGGATGAAAGTGGAGAACAAGATTGAGCACAATCGTATTTTCATGGGCGGTATCCTTATCGGAACTGTCATCCTGGCTGTCATTATTTATCTGGCGTTACATATATTGAAACAAAACAAGAAGATTGCCGAATCAAAAAAACTCCTTGAGCAGTCACGGCTAAATGCGGAAAGTGCCATGCACGCCAAAAGCCTTTTTCTCTCCAACATGAGTCATGAAATCCGTACTCCGCTTAGTGCCCTTTCCGGTTTCTCCAATCTGCTGACCGACCAGAAACTGGATACGGAAACTCGTCGGCAATGCAGTGATGTCATACAACAAAATTCGGACTTGCTGCTTAAACTGATTAATGACGTAATCGACCTGACTAATCTGGAAGTAGGCAAAATGAAGTTCAGCTTCGGCTACCACGATGCTATTGCCGTCTGCAACAATGTTATCGACACCGTCAACAAAGTAAAACAAACCCGGGCTGAACTCCGCTTTAAAACACCGCTCACCTCACTGCAACTATACACAGATGATTCACGTTTGCAACAGTTGCTCATCAATCTTCTCATCAACGCCACCAAATTCACTGCCGAAGGCAGCATTACCCTTGAAGTAGGATTGCAATCGGATGAGTATGCATTTTTTTCCGTGACGGATACAGGCTGCGGGATTCCTTTGGAAAAACAGGCGAACATCTTCAGCCGTTTCGAAAAGCTGAACGAAACGGCACAGGGATCGGGACTCGGTTTGTCTATCTGCCAACTGATTATAGAACGCATTGGTGGAAAAATATGGATAGACCCGGCATATACCGGCGGATGCAGATTCTGTTTCACACACCCTGTCCGCCCGGTGGAAGAAAGAAAGGAGGAACAGGCATGAAACGAATCAGCATATTCTGCATCATATTATTGGGACTAATAAAAATCCAGTCAGCCCAAGCAATGACTGTCAAAGACAGCCTGATACATGTACTGGATACCATACCCGCCAACGAGGCAAGGCTGGACGTCCTGTATTTATTAGCTTACCAAGACCCCATGTCACCGTCCTGTCTCAATTACCTGGACCGGCTGCTGAAAGAAGCGGCCGCGCAAGATGACAAAAAGTACCAGTGTCTTGCCATGTATGCGTATGTTATCTATTATTTCAATCACCAAGACGGGAAAAACGCCAAATTATGGATGGACAAACTGACCGAAATAGCCCTGAAGTATAAATACTATAATTCTTATTTTTCTGCCAAACGGGCGGAGATATTGATACATATCATAGAACACAAAATAGAATACAGCATCACACAGGCTGAAGAAATGTATCGTCTCGCCTCTAAAACAAATAATATAAAAGGAATGCGTTATGCGAAACTATGCCTGATGAACGCTTATCTGATGTCCGCCCGATATAAGGAAGGAGAAAACGCAGGATTTGAGGCTTATCGCCTGCTGCCTGCCACCGCTTCTCTTGAAGAAAGAAAGGATATCTTACAGGAGATATCCCTGGCATGCGCATCGATAGAGAGCGAAGAGTCGCTGAAATATCTAAAAGAATTTGAGACTGTGCTGGACAAACTGTCCCAACAAGATAAGAAATTCAAATTAAAGGTTCATCACACCGGTTATCTCTTATTGGAAACTTTATACGCCAAGTATTATCTGCAAAACGGAAAAATAGACGAAGCCCGTATTCACCTCAAGAAGATGAACGGATATTTCTCTCCTACGGATTATATCCCCTGCCGCGGACTCTATTACGACGTATATGCCCAATATTACCAAATTACGCAAATGTATGACAAAGCACTGATTTATGCAGACTCCGCCGTCAATCTGCTTTCAGGAGTGTCGGACAACAACGGGCTAGACTACCGGATAAAACGGGCAGGAATACTTGCCGACGCAGGACGGACAGATGAAGCTATTCCCTTATTCCGCAGTCTGTTGGCTAAGAAAGATACCTTCTACCGGCACTTGTCCACCACCCAAATAGAAGAAATCTACGAAATGAAAGAAATAGATGAATTGCTCCTTGAAAAGGAGAAGCACCGGTCGATTATCCAAACAATTGAACTGGTATTAATCATTATTGCATTAATCATTCTGATACCTGCTACTATCCGCATCTTTTACGTAAAAAAAAGGCTGAAAAAGGAGGAGGAAGAAATCAGGAAAATGACTCATATAGCAGAAGAAGCAAATGAAGTGAAAAGCCATTTTCTTTCCAACATGAGCTATGACATCCGCAGTACGCTCAACAACGTACTGGGCTTCTCACAATTGATGACCCAAGACCCCGACAGCATAGAAGCCAACCAGTGGGAAGAGTACTCCGAAATTATCCAAACCAATTCGACCGAACTGATACAACTGGTGAATGACGTACTTGACTTGTCGAGACTGGAAGCCGGAAAAACAAAATGGCAAATACAGGAGTATGACATTATTCCTTTATGCTCGGACATTGTCAGCATAGCGCAAATGAGAAACAGTGGAAAGATACAGATTGATTTCCAAACCACTGTCAAAGAGCAGGCTTTCCAACTGGATATCGCCCGCCTCACACAGGTCATTCTAAGCACGCTCATTTATCCGGTTTCCTGTGACTTGCAAAGACACGTCACATTCTCCCTGTATCGTAATGAACAGGAAAAGCTACTTGTATTCCGTATCATAAATACTCCACTTGCAGATGTGGAGTTTCAGATCCGAAAAACGGATGTCCGCCATCGGATTAATCGTCTGACGATCGAATATTTCGGAGGGACATACACGGTTATTTCCAATCTGAAAGAAGAACCGGCTATTATTATCACATATCCATACTCAAAATTACCGGCAGAAGATGCCGTATGATATAATTTTCATAGACAGATACGCTTATGAACAACCTAAAAGTACAAATCAGCTTTATCTCCGGAATTTTACTTATGATTCCATGCATTCTGTTTGCAACGGCAATATCTACCCCAGCAGATAGTTTACGAAACTTATTAAAAGATTGCCCGGATGCCGGAAAGAGGGCTGTCATCTACGTACATCTGGCTGATATTTATGTCGATAGCATAAATATCGCTCCTACATATTGGAACGAAGCACTCACCGAAGCGGTCAAGGCTAAAGACGAATATATTACGAAACTTGCTTTGGACGCACTCGTCAAAAGCTATGCCGCGAAGGATGAGGAAAAAGTGAAACAGTATATAGATATCGCCAGACGTGTGCTTCCGGAAAGCCACAACACGCTATTCGTCAATTATCTGTATTGTTACAATATTTGGATGGAAATGAGAAAAAACAACTCATTGGAACTTATCGAACAGGAACTGAATGAACTGAAAGATGAAGAAGTGAAAGCAATGACAGTTGAGGAACAAATCCGGTGGGAATACCTCACAGGAGTATCGTTGGATTATTTATCTCTACTGACTCATGCATACCGCGAAATCGGCAAAGCTATACCTTATATAGAACGAGCACTGGACAAAGTTTCAAAATTCCCTATGAAAGACAGAATCCATTTTGAAATATTATGCCGTTACGAATTGTCGGACTTATACACGGCAACAGAGGATAAAAAGGCAGCGGATGAAATAAACAAAATGATTGAATTAAACAGAGAATGGAACAGTCTGAATACCTCTTTCGAGAGAAAGTTTCTTGACGAATCAGACTATTATATGAAGCAATATTCATTAATCATTTTTCTCGGAGACCTTATTGATAAAAAGGAAACCCAAAAGTATTATGAAAAATACATCGGAATAGCCCGAAAGAAAAACAAGATGAAAAGTACATACGAAACCAGGGCAAGATACTATAAAACGATTGGAGACTACCAAGCCTCCATCACCTACATCGATTCTACTATCCTTACGAAACAGTATGAACCGGAAGTCCTTATCCCGCTCTACACAGTAAAAGCAGGGCTCTACTACAAAATGAAAGATTATAAAAACGCATATCTGACTTTAAAAGAGGGCAATAGACTGCAAACAAAAAACAAATCAACAAAGAGGGAACAACAAATGGCGGAAATGCAGACACGCTTTGATGTCAGCAAACTGGAACTGGAGAAAATGAGCCTTGCCTATAAAAACAAACAAATAGCGCTCATCGCTTCCTGTATTTTATTAATAGGACTAATTGCGTGGAGTATCTACCAACGCTATATGGTAAAACGACTGAAAAAGATGCATCGGAAATTGATGGTCGCCAATGAAGAGGTCAAAAGACAAAGTGAGAAAGCTACCGAAAGCGAAAAAATGAAAACCGCTTTTCTTAATTCTATCTGCCATGAGATACGGACTCCATTGAATTCTATAGCCGGATTTTCCGAACTAATCACGGATGATTCTCTGGATACTGCGACTCGTGAAGAATTCAAAGAATTAATACTAAACAATTCCACCGTATTGCTTTCTATGGTGAACAATATACTGGAACTATCCGAACTTGTCAGTTCTTACGAACCATTACCGGTTGAACCTACCGACATACACGGACTTTGTATAGAAGAAATGGAAATACTGAAAGGCAGGATATTGAATCCTGACATATTATGTATCACCGAAGCAGATAAGAAAGAAATAATCATACCGACTAACGCTTTTTACCTCTCACGAGTGATCGGTAACTTATTGGGTAATGCAGCTAAGTTCACTGAAAAGGGAACAATCACATTAACCTGTCGGATTGACGAAGAACAGGGAGTAGTGGTTATTTCCATAACTGACACGGGAATAGGCATACCGACCGACAAGCAAGAGTGGGTATTCGAACGGTTTACCAAAGTAGATGATTTCAAACCCGGTACAGGGCTTGGACTTTACATTTGCCGTATCATTATCCAACGGCTCGGCGGTAGTATAAGTATTGACACCTGTTACACTAAGGGCTGCAAAGTATTGGTATGTATACCGATAAAATAGCAATTTTTCATTCCTATCATTTTGACAGAACATAATTAGTCAGTTACGATTCATGCATTTTTTGTATCTTTGGCATCTGTAAATGAAAGGAACAATCGATAAAATGAAAAAACAAATCATACTTATTGCTATCTTATTATGTACAGCCTTTGCACAGGCACAAGAAGTTTTTGTAACCGCAGATTTTGTAAGTAGCTACATCTGGCGTGGTATAGAAAACGGCAATGCAAGTGTACAACCCTCGCTCGGCCTCAACTGGAAAGGATTGACCGTCTATGCATGGGGTTCCACCGAATTTCGCAAAAAGAATAATGAAATAGACTTGTCACTGGAGTACGAATACAAAAACCTGACTCTCTACGCCAACAACTATTTTACCCAAACAGAAGAAGAACCTTTCAAATACTTCAATTACAGTTCACATTCCACGGGACATACTTTTGAAGTAGGAGCCGGATATGTGCTTAGTGAGAAATTCCCATTGTCAGTCAGCTGGTACACCACCTTTGCCGGAAACGACTATCGTGAAAACGGAAAACGTGCCTGGTCCAGCTATTGCGAATTGAGTTATCCGTTCAGCGTGAAAGATGTAAACATGAGCGTCGAAGCAGGTTTTACCCCTTGGGAGAGTATGTACTCCGACAAATTCAATGTAGTCAATATCGGATTATCCGCAACGAAAGAAATCAAAATAACGTCCAACTTCTCTCTGCCCATATTCGGAAAGCTAATAGCCAACCCCTATGAAGAGCAACTTTATTTTGTATTCGGAATTACGTTGTAGATGATTCTTACACTCAATTATTAACTAATAAATTACCCCCATGAAAAAACACATTCTTATTTTCGGAGCAGGCCTCCTTCTATTAAGTGCCTGTAATTCGGTCAAAGCACCGGAAGCTATCTTGCCCATTCCCGAAGCCAAGCAGGTAGAATGGCAAAAAATGGAAACATACGCTTTCGTACACTTCGGACTTAACACATTCAACGACCGCGAATGGGGATACGGTGATTCCGATCCTAAAACATTCAATCCTACCCGACTGGATTGCGAGCAATGGGTACAAACCTTTGTGAAATCCGGCATGAAAGGAGTGATCCTGACAGCCAAACATCACGACGGATTCTGCCTGTGGCCTACTCACCTGACAGAATATTGTATCCGCAACACCCCGTATAAAGACGGAAAAGGCGACATCGTTCGCGAACTATCGGATGCCTGCAAGAAGTACGGCATTAAATTCGCAGTTTATCTGTCTCCCTGGGACAGGCATCAAGCCAACTACGGTTCTCCCGAATACGTAGAATACTTCTATAAACAACTCAACGAGTTATTAACCAACTATGGTGATGTTTTTGAAATCTGGTTTGACGGTGCCAATGGCGGAGACGGCTGGTATGGCGGAGCAAGAGACAGCCGTACTATCGACCGCAAAACTTATTACGATTATCCGCGAGCCTATAAATTGATCGACGAGTTGCAACCACAAGCTGTTATCTTCTCGGATGGAGGTCCGGGCTGCCGTTGGGTAGGTAACGAAAACGGATTTGCAGGAGCTACCAACTGGTCTTTTCTCCGTGCCGGAGAAGTTTATCCAGGTTACCCCAAATATCGTGAATTGCAATATGGCCATGCCGACGGCAACCAATGGGTAGCCGCAGAATGTGATGTATCCATCCGTCCGGGATGGTTCTATCATCCGGAAGAAGACGACCGTGTGAAAACAGCGGATGCATTGACCGATCTGTATTACCGTAGCGTAGGTCATAACGCAACATTGTTACTCAACTTCCCGGTCGATCGTGACGGACTGATCCATCCGACAGACTCAGCCAACGCCGTAAACTTCCACCAGAACGTACAAAAGCAACTGGCACACAACCTATTGGCCAGACTTTCTCCCAAAGCCTCGGACGAACGGGGAAAAACATTCTCTGCAAAAGCGGTGACCGATGGTGAGTATGATACTTATTGGGCTACCAATGACGGCGTCAACTCTGCCACCATCGAGTTTGACCTGCCTCAAACGGAAAAGATTAACCGCATGATGTTACAGGAATATATACCTCTGGGGCAACGTGTCAAATCATTCGTTGTAGAATACAACCAGGAAGGCGAATGGCTTCCGGTAAAATTGAATGAAGAAACGACCACTATCGGATATAAACGCCTTCTTCGTTTCGAGACAGTCACCACAGATAAGATCCGTGTCCGTTTTACAGATTCGCGAGCTTGCCTCTGTATCAATAACATAGAAGCCTACTATGCAGGAGAGACTTCCGATACATATACTGCAAAAGCAGAAGAGTTGAAGAGCTATCCGTTCACGCTCACCGGAGTAGATGCGGAGGAAGCACAAAAATGTATGGATAAAAACAATCAGACCACCTGCTTCATCAACGGAAATACATTATTGATTGATTTGGGAGAGGAACGCACAATTACCTCCTTCCATTATCTCCCCGACCAGAGTGAATATAACAAAGGGGTAATTGCGGCCTACGAAATATCTGTAGGTACGGACAGCAATGCTGTCAACCAGCTAGTAGCCAAAGATGAATTTTCCAACATAAAGAATAATCCGATTCTGCAATCGGTTTACTTTACTCCGGTAAACGCCCGCTATGTTCAGTTGAAAGCAACACGGATGATACATGATAGTGAACCGATGGGACTGGCCGAAATCGGTATACAATAAAATAAGTAACTGTCATTTTAACACTTAAAGAGAATAAATAGCTGTATCTCTTGGCTTCTCGAATAATTTATATAACTTTGTTCGTAAATAAAAAGCAATAAATATGAAACGTCCACAAATTGTAGAACGAATACGGAAGGCTTTAACACAGGTGGCACCGGAAGCGCAAGCTATTTTATATGGTAGTGAGGCACGTGGGGATGCCCGTCCTGATAGCGATATTGATTTATTGATATTGGTTGACGGTAATAAATTGACCGTCAAAGAAGAAGACCGTATCATCACTCCGCTCTACGATATAGAAATAGAAACGGGAGTGCAAATAAATGCACGTGTCTTGCTGAAAAAGATTTGGGAAAACCGTCCTTTTCAGACACCTTTTGGTATGAATGTAATGAAAGAGGGGATCATACTATGAAAGAACAATTAAACAGGGAAAATATTGAGGCACTGTCAGCTTACCGTTTTCTACGTGCTAAAGAAACGCTGAAAGAAATACCCTATCTAAAACAACAAGGCTATTATAATACAGCTGTAAACCGTCTTTATTATGCCTGTTATTATGCAGCAGTCGCTCTGCTTATTAAACACGAGATAAATCCTGGTACCCATGCAGGTGTCAAACAGATGATAGGATTGCATTTCGTCGCTACCGGTCGTATGTCACGTGAATTGGGACGTTGTTTTTCCCTACTTTTCGAACGTCGGCATAGTAGTGATTATGATGATTTTGCCTATTCAAGCGAGGAAGAAATAGACGAATTGATGCCTAAAGCAACTGACTTTATTGGAGCCATCGAAGTTCTGCTGAAGGAGTCAAACGCTTGAGTCATGTTATCATCACTCTTACGCTCATCTTCCAGGAAGCAAGCATCTCATCTGACAAATACCCGCATTTCATATGCATTTCCCTTATTGTTTATGTGTCTTTGCTTAATAGTTATCAAGGGCTCACCTGTGTGAACAAACAGGCTATCAGTTGTAAACAAATATATCCACATACGTAAACAGCTTTGTTCACATTGGTGAGCCCTTGCAAAGCATTAGAGCTTAACAAAAGAACTACTAAGCATTAACGCATAAATACCTAAGAGAATACATAACAAGAATAGTTACTTTAAAACCAACATAAAGTGATGCCAATATTATTTTGGGTGAGGGTAACTTTTTACCCTCACCTACCCTCACCTTTACCCTCACACCTACAACCCCGATGAATAAATGGATTGAGCCAGAGGGTGAGGGTGTGAGGGTAAAAGTATCACCAACTTAATAGGAGGAAGAATGAAAGGTTTATGAATGCACATTAATTATAAGTTATTAAAGAGGAACCTTGAATTAAATCTATAAAAACCCTCCTATTTTGCTCAAAATTCTTAAACCTGTGCATTTTTTACTCGGATTTCTTGTCAGAACCAAGCGTTTGAGTAAATTTGCACGCTGATAGTTAACCGGATAGTTTGGATAGCAAGAGATTACTACTTGACTACTGGCTGCTAACTTGTAGAAATACTAATACTAAAATTTATAGCATGAGTTTGAAAATTGTTGTATTGGCAAAACAAGTTCCCGACACACGTAACGTTGGGAAAGATGCCATGAAAGCCGACGGAACGATTAACCGTGCGGCACTCCCCGCCATCTTCAACCCCGAAGACCTGAATGCTCTCGAGCAAGCTCTCCGATTGAAAGATGCTCATCCAGGCTCTACCGTAACCGTTCTGACAATGGGACCGGGACGGGCAGCCGACATTATTCGTGAAGGACTTTTCCGTGGTGCAGATAACGGTTACTTATTAACTGACCGTGCTTTCGCTGGTGCAGACACACTGGCTACGTCTTACGCACTTGCCACTGCCATCCGCAAAATCGGTGAGTATGACATTATTATCGGTGGCCGTCAGGCAATCGACGGTGACACGGCACAGGTAGGTCCGCAGGTAGCAGAAAAGCTGGGATTGACGCAAATCACATACGCAGAAGAAATTCTGGAAGTAGGCGATGGTAAGATTAAGGTGAAACGTCACATCGACGGTGGTGTTGAAACTGTAGAAGGCCCGCTGCCTATCGTGATTACTGTCAACGGTTCTGCAGCTCCTTGCCGTCCGCGTAATGCTAAATTGGTTCAGAAATACAAGCATGCCAAGACTGTGACTGAAAAACAGCAAGGCAATCTTGATTATACCGACCTGTATGACAAGCGCGATTATCTGAATCTGGCAGAATGGAGCGTAGCCGACGTAAACGGTGACCTCGCACAATGCGGTCTGTCCGGTTCGCCGACAAAAGTGAAAGCCATCCAGAACATCGTGTTCCAGGCTAAAGAGAGCAAAACCATCAGCGGCAGCGACCGTGACGTGGAAGACCTGATTGTTGAACTATTAGCTAACCACACCATCGGATAATCATGAATAACTTATTTGTATATTGCGAAATAGAAGAAGGTAACGTTTTAGACGTCAGCCTCGAACTTCTGACCAAAGGTCGTTCGTTAGCCAACCAGTTGAACTGTCAACTCGAAGCAGTGGTTGCCGGAACCGGCCTCAAAGATATTGAAAAACAAATCCTTCCTTACGGAGTAGACAAACTTCACGTTTTCGACGGCGAAGGACTTTACCCTTATACTTCACTTCCTCACACAGCTATCCTGGTGAACCTTTTCAAAGAAGAGCAGCCACAAATCTGTCTGATGGGTGCTACTGTAATCGGTCGTGACCTCGGTCCGCGCGTTTCTTCTGCTTTGACCAGCGGATTGACTGCCGACTGTACTTCACTTGAAATCGGTGACCACGAAGACAAGAAAGAAGGCAAGACTTACAAGAACCTGTTGTATCAGATCCGTCCGGCTTTCGGCGGTAACATCGTTGCTACGATTGTGAACCCGGAACACCGCCCGCAGATGGCAACCGTTCGCGAAGGCGTGATGAAGAAAGAAATCCTCTCTCCGACTTATCAGGGAGAAGTGATCCGTCACGATGTGAAAAAGTACGTAGCTGATACGGACTATGTAGTGAAGGTAATCGAACGCCACGTAGAAAAGGCAAAGAACAACCTGAAAGGTTCTCCGATTATCGTAGCCGGCGGATACGGTGTAGGCTCGAAAGAGAACTTCGACCTGTTGTTCGACCTCGCCAAAGAACTTCACGCAGAAGTAGGTGCCAGCCGTGCTGCTGTTGACGCAGGTTTCGCAGATCACGACCGCCAGATCGGTCAGACAGGTGTTACGGTTCGTCCGAAACTCTACATCGCTTGCGGTATCTCCGGACAGATTCAGCATATCGCCGGTATGCAGGAAAGTGGTATCATCATCTCCATCAACAACGACCCGGATGCTCCGATCAACACGATTGCCGATTACGTAATCAACGGAACTATCGAAGAAGTTGTGCCGAAGATGATTAAGTATTATAAACAAAATAGCAAGTAAGGAAAGATGGCTAATTATTATACAGACATACCGGAACTCAAGTTTCACTTGAACAATCCGATGATGAAACGTATTTGCGAACTCAAAGAACGCAATTACAGAGATAAAGATGAATTCGATTATGCTCCGCTGGACTTCGAAGATGCTGTAGACTCTTATGACAAAGTGTTGGAGATTACCGGAGAAATCACAGGAGAAATCATTGCCCCTAACGCAGAAGGTGTAGACGAAGAAGGTCCTCACTGTGCCAATGGTCGCGTAGAATATGCATCAGGAACCAAACAGAACCTGGACGCAATGGTAAAAGCCGGCTTGAACGGTATGACCATGCCACGTAAGTTCGGCGGTCTGAACTTCCCGATCACCCCGTACACCATGTGTGCAGAAATCGTGGCTGCTGCCGATGCAGGTTTCGGAAACATCTGGTCATTGCAGGACTGTATCGAAACTCTTTATGAGTTTGGCAATCCCGACCAACACAGCCGCTTTATCCCACGCATCTGCCAAGGTGAAACGATGTCAATGGACTTGACAGAACCGGATGCTGGTTCCGACCTTCAATCTGTTATGCTGAAAGCTACTTACAGCGAAAAAGACGGATGCTGGTTACTGAACGGTGTGAAACGTTTCATCACAAATGGTGACGCGGATATTCACCTCGTACTGGCACGTTCGGAAGAAGGAACGAGAGACGGCCGTGGTTTGTCTATGTTCATCTATGACAAGCGTCAGGGTGGCGTGAACGTACGTCGTATCGAAAACAAACTCGGTATCCACGGTTCTCCTACCTGCGAATTGGTATATAAGAATGCAAAAGCTGAACTTTGCGGTGACCGCAAACTCGGTTTGATTAAATACGTAATGGCTCTGATGAACGGTGCCCGTCTGGGTATTGCCGCACAATCTGTAGGATTGAGCCAGGCAGCTTACAATGAAGGTTTGGCATACGCCAAAGACCGTAAGCAGTTCGGAAAAGCAATTATCGAATTCCCGGCTGTGTATGACATGCTGGCTATCATGAAAGGCAAACTGGATGCCGGACGTGCTTTACTGTATCAAACATCTCGCTACGTAGACATCTACAAAGCATTGGACGACATCGCCCGCGAACGTAAACTGACTCCGGAAGAACGCCAGGAACAGAAGAAATATGCTAAATTAGCAGACAGCTTTACTCCGCTGGCTAAAGGTATGAACTCTGAATATGCGAACCAAAACGCTTACGACTGTATTCAGATTCACGGCGGTTCAGGTTTCATGATGGAATATGCTTGCCAACGCATCTATCGCGACGCACGTATCACCAGCATCTACGAAGGAACTACCCAGTTGCAGACAGTAGCCGCTATCCGTTACGTAACCAATGGTTCGTACATCGCTACCATCCGCGAGTTCGAAACCATTCCTTGCTCACCGGAAATGGAACCGCTGATGTCTCGTCTGAAAAAGATGGCTGACAAATTCGAAGCAAGCACCAATGCAGTGAAAGAAGTACAAGATCAGGAATTGCTTGACTTCACCGCTCGCAAACTGGTGGAAATGGCTGCTGACATTATCATGTGTCACCTGTTGATTCAAGATGCCAGCAAGGCTTCCGAACTGTTCTCCAAATCTGCACATGTATATTTGAACTATGCAGAAGCGGAAGTAGAAAAGCACTCAAACTTCATCGAAAACTTCGATAAAGAAGACTTGGCATTCTACAAAAAGTAATAAATACTCTATCAAATCTCATAAAAGCATCCCTTCTTAGGAAGTGGATGCTTTTTTATTTGTCACATTCTATTATTTTTCATTATTATTCTATACATTTGTCAGTGAGATAAGTAATTTTTAATCGACAACTCTATATAAGAATAGAAATATGGCACTCAAACCTTCATATAACGACAAACTGCATTTACCGGGTTTATCAAAAACAGAAATCCTTATACTAGCTCTCGAAGCTTCGCAAAAGCTGGAGTGGAATATCGAGGAAGTGACTCCGGAAGGAGCACGATTCGAAGTCCCGTTCAATATGTATTCTCATGGAGAGGAAATAACCTTCACCATAGAACCGGGAAGCGACGGAGAAGTAGCTGTGCGCAGCCAATCTTCTTCCGTACAATTTGTAGACTATGGAAAGAACAGAAAAAATATACAAAAGCTACGGGAGACGATGGAAGAAATAAAAACATCCCTTACCCCGGAAGAGCTAACCCAAAAGGCAAAAGATTTCGAGGAAGAGTGTAACCGTCCGCTCACAGAAGAAGAGAAAGCCTATCTGGAAGAAGAAAAGAAAAGGAACTCTTTCTGGTCGTTCTTTATTCCCCGCAAAGGTTTTATGGCAACACCTATCCTGATAGACCTCAACATCCTTGTATTTATTGTGATGATTGCATCCGGAGTGGGAATCATGTCTCCTTCCACCTTATCACTGCTGAAATGGGGAGCCGACTTCGGGCCGCTGACCCTTACAGGCGACTGGTGGCGTGCAGTGACCTGCAACTTCATACATATCGGTGCTTTTCATCTACTAATGAATATGTACGCTTTCATGTACGTAGGACTTCTACTGGAAGGACTGATAGGAAGCCGTCGGATGTTCATGTCTTATTTACTGACCGGATTATGCTCGGCGGTATTCAGTCTTTATATGCACGGAGAGACAATCAGTGCCGGAGCCTCCGGAGCCATCTTCGGACTCTACGGTATATTCCTCGCCTTCCTGTTCTTTCATCGCATCGCAAAGGAACAACGGAAAGCGTTATTGACCAGTATCCTTATTTTTGTCGGTTACAATCTGGTTTATGGCATGAAAGCCGGGATTGATAACGCCGCACATATCGGCGGATTATTAAGCGGTTTCCTACTGGGAATCATTTATGTATGCAGCTATAAATTTGAAAAAGCCGATGCACAACGCACCGTTTCAATCCTTGGGGAGCTTGGTATCTTTTGTATTTTCCTGTTCAGCTTCTTGATGCTTTGCAAGAACGTTCCCCCTCTTTATCAGGACATACGCGGCGAATGGGAAAGCGGTATTGTAGAAGCCTATCTGAATGGTGAACTGGAAGAAGAAAACGAAAACGGTAACCAATCAGGCAGGGAAACTGCCAACAGTTCTTCTACCAGTCAATATCCACCATACGTTCCGGTAGGCAATAACGATACATGGCTTTCTTATTACGATGCAGAAACAAATTTCAGTTGCCAGTATCCTACCAACTGGAGGAAAATAACAGGAGCGAAAGGATTGACTCCCAGCGCAGAACCTCCGTTGCTTAGGCTCGTCAACGGCGCCAACCAACTGACGGTTACTGCTCTGACCTACGATACACAAAAAGAGTTTGAACATATAAAGAAGTTATCGCTCACTCTCCCGCGAAACGCACAAGGAGAACCAGCGGAAGACTATAAGCAGAGCAATGTCAACATCAACGGGCTATCCATGACAAGAACTACAAACCCTCTGCACATCGGAGCTCCTGATGAACCGGGAGAAGACATACAACAAATTGTATTACACTATTTCCAAGAAAGCAAGAAGCGAACTTTTACCATTGTTATGCTTGTCTATGACGAAGAAGCCGAAACCGATCTGAATGCTATTACATCAAGTATTCAGATCACCCAATAAAGAGAATATGAGAGTATATGTCCAAGTCAAACAGTTAGGAAAGCGAAAGTGCAATATCGAAAAGATTCCTGTCGATTTTCCTGTTCCGCCTGTCGATGTACAGGGGTTGATTGAAGCCATCGTCAGTTGGCAAGTCTGTGAATATAATGAACGCTTGCAACAAAGCGAAGTACTGAAATACCTCACACAGGAAGAAGTGGAAAATAAAGCAGCTTCCGGCAAGGTTGGTTTTGCAGTAAACTATAACGGCAAACCTGCCGCAGAAGTAGAAGCAATCACCAATGCCCTGCAATCTTACGAGGACGGAATTTTCCGTATCTTCATTGACGATACGGAAACTGAAGACTTATCCTCTCCCACCGGACTCAAAGAAGAATCTACCATCACCTTCATCCGATTGGCTATGCTGTCGGGAAGACTTTGGTAATCATTTTCTTATAAACACACTTAAAACGAAAATAATCATGAGACTCATTTATAATGACGCATTAAACAAACGGATTGCTCCGTACCTGGAAAGGTTAACGAAAAAGAGAACCAGTTTAGACAAAGAGACAATGACACTGTTGGATGTATTTATGCAATACTTCAACATGGATACCCGGTATGGCACATACAGCGATAAACTAGAGCCTTGCATCATACATATTATTCAGGAAGAGAAGATAAAAAGTGTTGCCAATCTTTTCGACGGAAAGTTGAACAAAGTGCTCCGTTATCTATTGGGAGACGAATATGCCAACCTGTTCCACACCTATCTGAAGCTCAAAGCACGGTGTCCGTACACTCATGGATATTCGCGCCGGTCACAGCGGTCGGCGAATCCCCTTCTGCATTTCAGTCACATCATAGATGCGCTGACGGAATTTCTAAAACTACGTGCCACCGGATTCAGCGAACAAGCCATACTGAACGGAGGAAACACTCCGGAAGAAATAGAGACATACAAGGATGCGATAAACTGCCAAAACTGGATGGCCGCCCAAATAGCAGAAGGCAACCAAACTGTCATTGAATACCTCAACAACGTATTGACCAGCGAGAATAATGCCAACCGCCTCAACCAGGGACATCTCCAGGCTATCGCCGTAAGCGGTTACCGCCCGTTGCTGGAACTGGAAGGGAAGTTACTGCTGGCAGCCAAACTGCAGGAAGGTCTCCGTCAAGCTATCGTGGAAACGATGGACGAAGGATGCCCCGAAAGTTATCTCCATCTTTTCTCGGTGATCTGCGACAACGGCCTGCAACGATTTGCCTCCGTGAAACGCGGCATTGCAGTCTGTACGGGTATCGGAGAACAAGACAGCAGCGAGCGTATCACCAACAAATATGTGGAACTGATCCGCCGTTTTCTGAACGACCGGGAAGAAGCACGCAAAGCCCTCCAAAGCAAAGATACGGTCGAACTTTATCTGGCTCTATGGAGTATCGGATTCTATAATACGGAAGAAATCCAGGCACTCGTTCCGGGAATAATTAAAGACGGTGCCAAATATCAGGTGCAGACCTTACTTTACTTTTTACGCTGTACGCAATACTCCGGCATGAACCACCGTATCAGTAAAGATGCTTTTGAAAAATGGTATAACGAACCGTCGGTGGTGGCGGCTATCCTACCGTTGTATCTATCCGGGCTCTATCTTAGCCGGTACGGAGGACATAAGGACGCCCCGTCGCTCCATGATTATTTTGATAGCAAAGAAGAAGCGATCCGTCATTATGACTATCTGAAGAACGTCTATCAGTCCATCTCTGCCAAAGAGATTTATTCTCCATACGTATTCCCCTGGGAAAGTGCAGAGCTCACCCGTTCGGAAATCGTTCTCAAGATGGCGTATATCACCTGGATGACCAACGACTCTGCATTGAAAGACGATCTTTGCACCTCTCTGCCTTCTTTGGATACCTATATGCGGGCAGGCTATATCGGTGTCGTATTAAATCCCCCGACCAGCCATTTACAGGAAGAATATGTGCTGCAATCACTGGGCGACCGTTCGCAGGACGTTCGTGACGAAGCCTACAAAGTCTTGTCCGAGATGACCTTGTCGCCCGAACAGAATCAGAAAGTAGAAGAGTTGCTGCGCTTCAAATATAGTGAGATGCGTATCAACGCCATCAATCTATTGATGAAACAGCCGAAAGAACAATTGTCCGGCAGTATCCGCCGCTTACTAACAGACAAGGTTGCTGAACGCCGCCTGGCCGGATTGGATATGATGAAGACTATTCACAATATAGAATTCCTGCAAGATACCTATCAGGAACTAATCCCTGCCGTCAAAGAAATTCAGAAACCGAACGCGAAAGAAAAAGTGTTGATAGAATCTCTGATCGGCGACGGAACGGAAAAGAACACCGCACAGCACTATACCAAAGATAACGGCTTCGGTCTGTACGACCCGGCTCTTGAAGTCAATCTGCCGGAGATTACCCAGGATAAAGGATTCAACGTGAAAAAAGCATTCGAATTCATTTGTTTCGGAAGGGCCAAACTTGTATTTAAAAAACTAAGCAAATACATCGAAATCTATAAGAATGAAGAGTTCAAGAATGGGTACGGAGAAGCACGCCTGGTAGGCAACAGTGTCCTGATAAACTGGAGCAACTACGGAGGATTGAGCGGACTCGGTTTCCCGGAACTGTGGAAGGCCTTCTACGAAGAAGAAATAGGAAGCTATGACAAATTACTGATGATGAGTTTCATGCTTGCATCGACAGGTGCCCCAAAAGACGATGACGACTACGATGAAGAGGATGAAGAAGACATCAAGGCAGACCAGAAATCAAGCAACACTTTCGAGCCGCTTGTCAACCGGATGTATGCCGGCATCACTTACCGCGGATTGCAGAAGGAACTCCGCAAGATGCCGTACTACGAACAGATGAGTGATATTATCGAAGCATTGTCATACGAGTACAAAGACGAAGCAGTCTACCAACGATTGGCTGTCAATATGCTACTCCAACTGTTGCCTTTGCTGAATACTAAAAACATTTTCCGCCAGTACACCAACAAGCATGCATGGCTTCGGGACAAACTGGAATATGGAGAAAAAGAGATCATTTATCCGATACATAACAACAAGTTCGTAAACTTCTGGCTTGAAATGCCTCAAAAGCCCATGAGTGATGATCTGTTTATCCGCTACTTCACGGTGCGCTACCAACTTTACAAGCTCACCAACTACATGGAACACACACCCGAACTGGAAGAAACAGACTCTTACCTTCATGCCACAGACTTCGCCCGTGCATGGATGCTCGGAATCATCCCGACAGAAGAAGTATACCGCGAAATGATGGGACGCATCAGCTCGCCCGCCCAGATCAAGGCAATTACCACGGTATTGAACGACAACGTTCGTTTCAATAAGGAAAAAGAAAGATACGCCGACATCAAAAACGTCGATTTCTCTCTCTTCCGTTCTCTTGCACAGAAGATAGTAGACCGGATTCTTGAAATCGAACTAAAACGGGGAGACTCCGAGACACAAGTAACCAGCCTTGCAGAGGAATTAAGTTATATTTATGGAGCGGACACATTTATCCACATTCTGCAAGCATTCGGCAAAGATACGTTCATACGCGACAGCTACAACTGGGGCAGCACTAAACGAGGCGTATTGAGCAGCTTGCTCCATGCTTGCCATCCTCTACCAACAGATACCAGCGAAAACCTGAAGAAACTGGCGAAGCAAGCCGAAATCAGTGACGAACGACTGGTAGAAGCCGCCATGTTCGCTCCGCAATGGATTGAACTGACCGAAAAGGCAATAGGCTGGAAAGGACTGACAAGTGCCGCCTATTATTTCCACGCCCATACCAATGAAACATGTGACGACAAGAAAAAAGCAATCATCGCCCGCTACACTCCTATCGACGTGGAAGACTTGCGGGAAGGTGCTTTTGATATCGACTGGTTCAGGGATGCATTTAAGACAATTGGCAAACGACGCTTCGAAGTAGTCTACAATGCCGCCAAATATATCTCATGCAGCAATAGCCATACCCGTGCCCGCAAGTTTGCCGATGCCACCAACGGCGCGGTGAAAGCGGCAGATGTAAAGAAAGAAATAGTTGCCAAACGCAACAAAGACTTATTGATGAGCTACGGCCTCATTCCATTGGGACGGAAACCGGACAAAGAACTGCTGGATCGTTATCAATACCTGCAAAAGTTCCTGAAAGAGAGTAAGGAATTCGGTGCTCAAAGGCAGGAAAGCGAAAAGAAAGCGGTAAACATCGCCTTGCAAAACCTGGCACGCAACTCCGGCTACGGAGACGTTACCCGTCTGACCTGGAGCATGGAAACGGAACTAATCAAAGAACTTCTCCCCTACCTGTCTCCCAAAGAGATAGACGGCGTAGAAGTGTATGTACAAATCAACGAGGAAGGCAAATCGGAGATTAAACAAATCAAAGACGGCAAAGAGCTCAACAGTATGCCCGCCAAACTGAAAAAGCATCCGTATATAGAAGAACTGAAAGCGGTACACAAAAAGCTGAAAGACCAGTATACCCGCTCCCGCGTGATGCTGGAACAGGCGATGGAAGACTGTACCCGTTTTGAAGAAAGCGAATTGCGCAAGTTGATGCAGAACCCTGTCATCTGGCCATTGTTGAGACATCTTGTCTTTATCTGTAACGGACAGACGGGCTTCTACACCGACGGATTGCTGGTGACTGTGAATGCCGTTTGCCTACCGTTAAAACCGAAAGACGAGTTACGCATCGCCCATCCCACAGACTTGTACGCAAGTGGTGACTGGCACGCCTATCAGAAATTCCTGTTCGACAAAGCAATCCGCCAGCCTTTCAAACAGGTGTTCCGTGAACTCTATGTTCCGACTCCGGAAGAAGTGGAAGCCACTCAATCCCGCCGTTACGCCGGCAATCAGATCCAACCGCAGAAAACGGTTGCCGTACTGAAAGGCCGTCGCTGGGTAGCCGACTACGAAGACGGTTTGCAAAAGATCTATTACAAAGAGAACATCATCGCCACCATCTACGCCATGGCAGACTGGTTCTCTCCTGCCGACATCGAAGCTCCGACGTTAGAATATGTCTGCTTCCACAACCGCAAGGACTACAAGCTGATGAAAATCTCGGAGATTCCTCCTGTCATCTTCTCGGAAGTGATGAGGGACGTAGACTTGGCAGTAAGTATAGCCCATGCCGGAAGCGTCGATCCGGAAACCAGCCACTCTACCATCGAGATGCGCAGCGTGCTGGTGGAACTGACAATGCCGTTGTTCCATTTCAAGAACGTGACGATAAAAGGAAGTTTCGCTCACATCGAAGGCAAACTGGGTAAGTACAATATCCATCTGGGCAGCGGCGTGATCCATCAGGAAGGCGGCGCGCAAATTGCCGTTCTTCCGGTACATTCGCAAAATCGCGGACGCCTGTTCCTGCCTTTTGTAGATGAAGATCCGAAGACAGCCGAGATATTGACTAAGATTATCTTCTTTGCAGAAGACGATAAGATAAAAGACCCGAGCATCCTGAACCAAATCAAATAGAAAAGAGATGGCAGAGAATTTAATCATCGGCACAGGAAATAAGGAAGATAAATACCGGGAGTTACTTCCGCAACTACACGCTCTGGTAAGTACGGAAACGGATCTCATAGCTAACCTTGCCAACGTTGCAGCAGCGCTCAAACAGACTTTCGGTTTCTTTTGGGTAGGCTTTTACCTTGTGAAAGAGGATGAACTCGTACTGGGTCCGTTTCAGGGTCCCATTGCCTGCACCCGCATCCGCCTCGGCAGAGGAGTTTGCGGCACAGCTTGGAAAGAGGCCCGGACACTGATTGTTCCTGACGTAGAACAGTTTCCCGGACACATTGCTTGTAGTTCGGACTCGAAATCGGAAATAGTAGTACCGATCCTCCAACAGGGTGAAGTCATTGGAGTGCTGGATATTGACAGTGATGAACTAGATAGTTTCGACACCATCGACGCACGCTATCTGGAAGAGATTTGTACGTATATTGGATAAGTTGACAACCATGCAAACGTCCTGAAAAAACAGAGGCTCTGATTGAGTGAATCAGAGCCTCTATTTTTTTACCAGTCCATATCTTCTATTTCCCGTTCCCGGTACAGCAGAAGTTGTTTGCGAAGCGAACTCATTTCGCGTCTCATATCTTCCATCTTTTCCAGTAAATGATGAATGGCATCGATACCTTCCATATTGATGGATAAGTCGTAGTACATTCTGCTGTAACGCTCCACGTTCGGGAGTTCCGACAAAAGCAAATAATGTTCGCCGCCTTCGGTATGTACGTTAATCAAACCGCCCTCTTCCAACAAATCGATGAATGAAGGCTCAATATGACATTTGTGACAGTATTCACTGACAATAATTAATTCGGTCTGCATAGTGCTCATTCATTTTAGTTCATACTCTGTAATTGACGGAACAACTCTTTCTGTTTGTCGGTCAAGTTCGTAGGAATCTTGACGGAATAGGTCACAATCAAGTCACCGAATTGTCCTTCCTTCTTATAAACCGGGAATCCTTTACCTTTCAGGCGGACTTTCGTACCGTTCTGCGTTTCCGGTTTTATCTTCAGTTTCACTTTACCGTCTAGCGTGTCGATCACTTTCTCACCTCCTAATACAGCAGAGTAAAGGTCTACTTCCACATCTACGTACAGGTCGTCGCCCAGGCGTTTGAACATCGGGTCTTCGGCTATCACGAACGTAATGTACAAGTCGCCCGCAGGTCCTCCGTTGACACCTTCGGCTCCGTAGCCCTTCAGTTTGATTACCTGTCCGTCGGCTACACCGGCAGGGATGGTGATACGCACTTGTTTACCATTTACGGTCAATATCTGCTTATGCGTTTGAGCAGCATCACGAAGGGAAAGATGAAGTTCGGCATTAAAGTCCTGTCCGCGGAATCCCGCAGAGCCTTGTCCTCTTCCTCCCCGATGTCCGAACATGGATTCGAAGAAATCTGAAAATCCACTGGCATTGCCACCGGAAAATCCCTCTCCATCGGAACTATACCAATAACTTCCGTTACCGTCGGAGAAACCCTGACCTGCACCGCCGAATCCGCCGAAACCTCCCGCACCGCCATAGCCTCCGGCTTGTTGCTGTGCACGTTTCTGCGCTTCGAATTCATCGGCATGTTTCCAATGTTCTCCGTACTCGTCATACTTTTTACGTTTCTCTGGGTCACTTAGTACTTCATTGGCTTCATTGATTTCCTGAAACTTATCCTTTGCACTCGGGTCATTAGGATTCAAGTCAGGATGATACTTTCGGGCCAACTTACGAAAAGCCTTTTTGATATCATTCTGCGAAGCACTTTTGTCTACTCCAAGAATCTTGTAATAATCTATATAGGCCATGTTTTATGAATTTAATCGTTCATACATCATACGGCAAATAACACGCCAATCCCGCTTTTGGATGCAAAAATTAACAAGGATTAATTAAGTATTAGGTATTAAGTATCAAGTATTAACCGAAGCTGCTTAGAAATTGAGCCGCATGGCTAATATTGGATACTAAATACCTAATACGTGACACTTAATACTTGATATTCCTCTTTTCCAGCATCTGGAAGTCTTGCTTCTTCATACCCAAATCATCCAGCGGACGGGGTTCGTTGTGATCGTTCAGATAAACTCTCGGTTTTAGGACGTAGTGCGAAACCGTTACAGATTGCGAATCATCCCGGTAAGGAGTTTCTATTCCGGCCAAAGACAACATGGTCGGGAAGAAAGAGCTGCTGGAAGAAATATTCTTATCCTTATTATCCACAGCATTTTTCCAATGTTCGGGATAGGTTTCAAGGTAGTTGTCGGACATCCAGATGAGGAACGGCACGTGAAGTTGATAATAAGAAGGTACGGGAGAAGCGTGGAGGAACAAATGGCGGGAATCGTCGAAAATATCCTCACCATGATCGGAAGTGTAGAGCATGGCGGCATCTATCTGCTGTTTTTCCAACATGTGGATAAGGCGTGACAAGAAACCGTCCGTATAACAGATGGAGTTGTCATAGGCATTGACCAGGTTATCCCGGTATTTTCTTTCTGCTTCCATCGGATAATCGGGCGTAAAGAAAGCACTTTCCAACGGGTAACGTTCGCGGTAATTAAAGTGAGAACCGTAGGTATGGAGCACGATAAATTGTTTCGTCGCACCTTTAGCCAGTTCCTGCTCCACCAATTTCAGAAGTTCGTCGTCAGAAGGATTGTAGGAGGAACTGACAGAATCTTCTTTTATAAAATCGTACGTATCGGCTTCCATTCCGAAGAAGTCGATAAACGAATGGTTGTAACGTTGGTTGGAGAAAAAGGCTGTCCGGAAACCTGCCTCTTTGAAAGCGGTGATGATTCCTTTCTGATGATAGATAGAGTCGTAGTTGCAAGCGGTAGCGTCCGACATCAACATGGGGACACTTTTATGTGTCGTATTCGACTCTGTCAGTACTTTCGGGAAAGCAATCAGACCCGATTGCCGGGATAAGAGCGGGTTTGTTTCACGTTCGTAACCATACAGTTGCCAGTTCAGGGCACGGGAGGTTTCTCCTACGACCATTACGTATACTTCCCGTTTCTCTTTCGGATGCGTAGGCAGGGCATGGAAAGTAAAGTCCTTCGAAGTACGGTGATAATTCTGCGTCAAGGCGGTTCGTTGGAAGGCAAGACCTACGTTATAACACACGTTCAGCGGATATAAATCGGACTTCAACTCATATCCCGGGTCCTGCATATATGCTCCGACAAGGCTAAGGAGGGAGATTCCAAAGACTATGGAGGCTCTCTTCCGTTCTCTGCGGATAAATTCTGCCGTAAGTTTCCGCTTACGTACAATTGAAATGGTCCCTAATATCAGGGCAGGTACGTAGAGTATGATGACAGCAATAATGGCAGGTGTGAGATTATCAAGCAATTCGAGGGCTTCACTCGAATTGGTAGTCACCAGGTTCAGAAACATATCGACAGCGATAATGGACTGGCCGAACAAATAAAGCAATACAATCTGAAAGGCTCCGAAAAACAGGAACAGGAATAAAATCCAAAGCATCTTGCCACAGTTTCTCGACAAAGTCATCAACAGATAATAGCAGCCGAAAGGCAAAAGCACATTACACACCTTTGCCATCAACGGTAAAGGCTCTGTCAAACAGAGCACAAGGTTGGGTACTATCAAGATGAAGAGGAACAGATAAAACAAATGTTCCTGATTCTCCAACCAATTCTTTATATTCTTAAAAAGCTTCATTGATATTAAAAATAAATCCGGTCTGGTGTTTGCCAAACCCTAAATCCAAACGTACATTTACTCTCTTCTTAAACTCCCAACGATAACCGAAACCATAATTAGGCAGAATATGTTTCGGAGTAAACTCGGAGAGTCGTGGAAAAATCGTTCCCGCTCCTGCCCATACTGCCACTCCATTCCGTTTCCAGACGTGTTGCCGGAGTTCTATTTGCGCATCCATTGCTCCTTTGTCCCGATAGCGTCCTTCGTAATATCCGCGCATGGAGTAAGAGCTTCCCAGCGTTGCCATCAATCCCCACGGGGTATCGCCATAGGTGAGCAATGTGTGGAATTGTCCTGCCAGCACTCCGCCTTTCCATACGGGCTGATAATAGCTGGTAGTCAGTTCTGTGCTGCTAAACGCATATTTATTGCCGAGAAAAGCCGGGCTGAATCGCAGGTCTATCCGCAAGTAGTAGCCGTGAAATGCATTTGTCAGGAAATCACGTGAATCGTAAAGGAGGGAAAGTCCCAGGCTGGTATTGGTGGTCCGTGCCGCCATCCCTTCCCATAGTTCCGGTTTATCAAAGTCCCGTCCGTCAATATAATCAAATATGGCCATCGGGCCGATGTAGAAGTTCTTTGCCAGCCGGAACATAAAATCAACTTTCACCTGTGCTTGAAAACGTTTATAGTCGCTTTCATTATCAGAGTTGGCTCCATTGTCATATCCCCGTCCCCAATACAGGCTGGGGAAAGAATAGAAATAGAGATTGTAATTCAAGCGGTATTTGTCTTGCGGAAACAGATGGTTCCCACGGATTCCCAACAGGTAGAAGCCGACCGTCGACACATCTCCGTAAAGAGAGACATTGGAGGGAGGAAGAAGCGAATCGTTCCGATCGGTGCGATATAGTCCGGCTGCCACCAGTCCGAGTCCGAACTTGGTGTCACTGGAGTAGTGAGGACCACCTATCACACTGAAATCAAACTTTTTATTCTTTTTTTCCTTATTGGCGTCATTGAAGTAATCAAGAAACTTTTTAAAGAAGCTGCGCTTTGCCGGAATGGAATCTTCCATGGTTGCAGATATAGAATCCTCCGGCAGTTCAATTTTAGTAGAATGCAGCTGTGCGCCCAACGGGGTTTGTGTCAACAACAAAAGCGCGAATATGATTAGCCTGTTCTGTCTAGTATTCATAATCATAAGAAGTAGAAAACTTTGCGGACAAAGTTAGTTTCAAACTTCTTATTACAACAGAGTTTCAGAGGCTTTTGTTGTCCTGAATTTCCTTTTTAACGTTTCAAAAGTCCTATAAACTCGTCAACATCTTCTTCTGTCGTATCAAAAGAAGTTACCAAACGGATTTCATCCTTCTCTTCGTTCCAGAAATAAAAGAAATAAGACTCCAGCATCCGGTCGATAACCGGGCGGGGCAGGATGAGGAATAGTTGGTTGCTCTCGGCTTTTTGAGTAAAAGTGACTTCGGGCAGTTTCTCTAATTCCGCACGAAGTTTGGCAGCCATCGCATTGGCGTGGCTGGCATTCTTCAGCCAAAGGTCGTCAGTGAGGTATGCCGTAAACTGGCAAGAGAGGTAACGCATCTTCGAAGCGAGCTGGGCGGATTGCTTACGGATGAAACGGGCTTCCGGTTGCAGGTCTTTATTAAATACAATCACGCACTCTCCCATCATCAGTCCGTTCTTCGTTCCGCCGAAACTAAGAATATCGACTCCGCAATCCACCGTCAGTTCTTTAAGGGAAAGATTCAGGGCGGCACAGGCATTGGCTATTCTGGCTCCGTCCATGTGTACATACATACCATTCAGATGGGCAAAGTCAGTCAGGCGTTTCAACTCTTCGGGAGTGTAGATGGTGCCAAGTTCGGTACATTGGGAGATGTAGAGAGCTCTAGGTTGCGAATGGTGTTGGTCGCCGAAACCGTGCAGGTAAGGTTGCATCAATTCCGGGGTAAGTTTACCGTCGGGAGTAGCAATCGGGCGAATCTGACAACCTGTCATTTTCACGGGAGAGCCACACTCATCGACATAGATATGAGCAGTTTCCGCACAAAAGATAGAATGATACGGGCGGGTCATCAGTTGCAATGCTACTACATTGCTGCCTGTTCCGTTGAATACAAACAAAGGGACACAGTTCGGGGTGAAGGTTTCTTTAATCTTCGCTACGGCTTCTTCTGTCCATTTGTCATCGCCATATCCTAAAGAATGGTCTATATTGGCCCGGTTCAAGGCTTCCATTACCAACGGATGCACACCGGAATTATTGTCAGAGGCAAAACTTCTCATTGTTTCTTGCATTTTAATTCGTGGTGCAAAGTAACAGAATTATTTCCGGAAATCAATTGAAAGGAAGATACATTAAAAGGAAAAAGGATAAAAAACGGGAATCTCCGAAGGGCTGACCGGGCTGTCATCCCTCCGGAGATTCTGCTGTTTTCGTTAAAGTGCCAAATTCTTTTAGCCAATATAAACATTCACACAGAGATATACATAGAGTTCTTCATCACACTGATCGAACTCAATCTTGCTCTCTCTTGACAACCACCCTAAAGCGGCACCCAGCTCTTTATCTTTCAACCCGGATTTTCTCTTCAGAAGTCCGTAGCTCCACTTTTCGTTATTGCTAAGCAGTTGCCAAACCTTACCGGCATTTACACCGATTTCATTTCTATTCATTTTTCTAGAGTAATTAAGAGGTTTAATACATTAGGTTAAGATTTCGCCTATAAAGATAACAAAAGGATATTGCAATTGTTTATACGTCTTTACTAAAAAGTTGTTACAAAATTATTTTTAACATAAAAGCGGTGATGTGTCCCGACACAAAGGCGTTATTAGCATATGTTAAATTAGAACTTTTCCTTGCAGACATCTGTTATTACATAAAAATCAATCCTAAACCAATTACAGCTATGGCAAAAAAAATAGCAGAACAACTGATAGATACTTTGGTTAAATCCGGAGTTGAACGCATTTACGCCGTAACAGGCGACAGTCTGAATGAGGTAAACGAAGCAGTCAGAAAAAACGATCAAATAAAATGGATACATGTGCGCCATGAAGAGACAGGAGCGTATGCCGCTGCTGCAGAAGCACAACTGACCGGCCGTCCGGGATGCTGCGCGGGAAGTAGCGGACCAGGACACGTTCATCTTATCAACGGTTTGTATGACGCGCACCGTTCCGGGGCACCGGTAATCGCCATCGCTTCTACGATTCCTACCGGAGAATTCGGTACGGAATATTTTCAGGAGACGAATACAATCAAACTTTTTAACGATTGCAGTTATTATAATGAAGTAGCCACTACTCCCAAGCAATTTCCACGTATGCTCCAATCGGCCATACAAACGGCTGTCACCCGTAAAGGGGTGTCCGTCATCGGGCTACCGGGAGACTTGGCAAAGGCTTCTGCCGTTGCTGTCGACTCGTCGGTCCGGAACTATCCTGCCCCACCGGAAGTTTGCCCGTCGGAAGAAGATTTGGCTCAATTAGCCGACTTGTTAAACAAACATACACGTATCACTCTTTTCTGTGGCATCGGTTGCCGGGGAGCTCACGAGGAAGTAATCGCGCTTTCCGAGAAACTGAATGCTCCGGTGGTATATACTTTCAAAGGAAAGATGGAGGTGCAATATGAGAATCCGTATGAAGTGGGTATGACGGGATTGTTGGGAATGCCTTCGGGATATTACAGTATGCATGAAGCTGAAGTGCTTCTCATGCTCGGCACTGACTTTCCATATTCTGCTTTCCTGCCGGATGACATCAAGATAGCCCAGATTGATATAAAGCCCGAACGTCTGGGACGTCGTGCAAAGGTGGATATCGGACTTTGTGGAGACGTCAAACTTAGCATCCAGTCTTTATTGCGTATGCTGAATCCGAAAACGGATGATTCTTTCTTACTGAAACAACTCAAAAGATACGAGGGAGTAAAGAAGGATTTGGCCGCTTACACAGAAGATAAAGGGGACGTAAATAAGATTCATCCCGAATATGTGATGTCTGAAATAGACAAACTAAGTTCGGACGATGCTGTGTTTACGGTAGATACGGGAATGACTTGTGTATGGGGAGCACGTTATCTGCAAGCAACGGGCAAACGCCACATGCTGGGTTCCTTCAATCATGGTTCGATGGCAAATGCGTTGCCGCAAGCTATCGGTGCCGCGTTGGCTTATCCCGATCGTCAGGTAGTTGCGCTTTGCGGAGATGGAGGATTATCGATGACTTTAGGAGACTTGGAAACCGTTGTACAATATAAGTTGCCGATTAAAATCATCGTATTCAACAACCGTTCATTGGGAATGGTGAAGTTGGAAATGGAAGTAGACGGACTGCCGGACTGGCAAACGAACATGTTGAATCCTGACTTCGCCCAAGTGGCCGAAGCAATGGGAATGACCGGATTTAATGTCAGCGATCCGGAAGAAGTGTTGACTACTTTATTGAATGCATTCGAACTGGACGGTCCGGTACTTGTTAATATCATGACCGATCCGAACGCACTGGCCATGCCTCCCAAAATAGAATTCGGGCAAATGGTGGGCTTCGCGCAGTCAATGTATAAGTTGTTAATCAACGGCCGTTCACAAGAAGTGATTGATACGATCAATTCTAACTTTAAGCATATACGGGAGGTATTTTAAGTTATTCTATTTTTAATATTTTCATTACCTCTCTCAAAGTATGACTTGCTATTATTGTCTATTACAATAAGGTAAGTCATACCTTTTTATAGTCTATCTTGAGGTGATAATCATTTTATTTTCTTATGTTTGTAATCATCAAAAAGTAAAAACACATGGAAAAGACCGACTCTTCGCCTTTATCCCGACAAGCACTGTACGCTGATAAAAAACAATGGAATCAATTCCTTTCTGTTTTTTTATTGGCAGTGGGCGTTGGTTTTACAGTGGCAGGCATTATCTTCTTTTTTGCCTACAACTGGGATGAATTACCTAAATTTGCAAAGTTAGGAATAGTAGAGGTGTTATTAATAGCTTCTGTCCTGCTCGCTACATTCACCCGTTGGAATAAGCTCGTCAAACAGATTCTCCTGACTGGAGCTACCTTCCTGATAGGTACGCTTTTCGCTGTTTTCGGACAAATCTACCAAACGGGAGCCGATGCTTACGATCTTTTCCTGGGATGGACTCTTTTCATCATTCTCTGGGCGGTTGCTATCCGTTTCGCTCCGTTATGGCTGACGTTCATCGGATTACTTTGCACTACGATATGGTTGTACAATATACAGATAGCCAGTGCCAACTCTTGGGAAATGACTTTGTTGGCCAATGCAGTAACCTGGATATGTGCCTTGGCAACGATCATCACGGAAGGAATGAGCGTAAAAGGTCATTTGAACAGTAACAATCGTTGGTTTGTCAGTCTTCTTTCACTGGCTACCATCATACACACCAGTTTTCTGTTAATGATGGCAATTTGCGAAGAGAACGCTATATTGTCTGTTCCCCTCATAAGCACCGTCCTTCTATTTTCTGCGGGACTTTGGTATGGATGGAAAGTAAAAAGCCTGTTCTATCTGGCTATCATTCCGTTTGCCGCATTAATGATTCTATTGACTACATTCATATCACAAAGCAATCTTAGGGATGTTCAGATATTCTTCTACGGAGGAGTTATTGTCATCACCGGAACAACTTTGCTCATTTACATCATTCTTCATCTAAAAAAGCAATGGTATGGCACAGAAGCATAACCTCACTATTCAAGTCGTATCCATTATCGGAGGAATCCTGACGGCTATTTTCTTTTTGGGATTTCTGGCACTTGCCAGAATCCTCCGCTCCGATCTTTCTTGCCTGATTGCCGGAAGTATATTGATTCTCACTACGCTAACAATCAGCCGCATGGTGGTCCGGTCTTTTCTGGATGCAATGAATATCACTTTATACATAGCCGGATGTGTTTTGATTGGCTTCGGTATAAATGCCAGCATTAATCTCCTCTTCATTACACTTATAGGAATCAGTATTCTCACATTCTTGCTATCAAGAGGGTTTATCCTCCCCTTTCTTTCAGTCATTCTGTTTAATATATCTTTTTTCGGAGAAGCTGCCCATGTCTTTTCTTCATTTTATCCTTTGCAAATAGCCGTAGTCCCTATCCTTGGAGTGTTTCTATTTACCAACATCTTTGAAAACAAGTTGTTTGAGTGTATAGGAACAGAGAATTACCTTTCCAAATACAAACCATTTCATTTCGGATTATTCGTATCCGGTATCGTCTCACTGGGAGGATTATCAATCAATTACCTGATATCAGAAACAAATAGTTGGCTTGTGTCCTGCATACTGTCTGTTTGTATATGGATCGGAATTCTTATCATGGTTCAACGAATCATGCAGGTCATGAAAGTGGATCATCCGGTGAATCAGGTTGGTATCTACATTCTTTGCATTGTTATCTGTCTGCCCACCGTGTTTGCTCCTTATTTATCCGGTAGTTTGTTACTGATTTTAATATGTTTCCATTATGGTTACAAAGCGGAGTGTGCTGCCTCGCTCCTTCTCTTTATCTATGCTGTTTCCAAATACTATTATGATTTGAATTTGAGCCTGCTTACCAAATCCATAACGCTTTTCTTCATCGGAATTGCATGTATTGCAGCCTGGTATTTCTTCACTCAAAAAAGAACAAGACATGAAAAAGTATAGCCGAATATTGATTATCGCAAACCTGATACTGCTATTGGGGTATTTCAACTGGTCGGTTTATCAGAAAGAGCAAACCTTGAAAGACGGACAGTTGGTTTTGTTACAGCTAGCCCCCGTCGATCCTCGCTCTCTTATGCAAGGAGACTATATGAGACTTAACTACAAAGAAGCCTCATCAGATCTGCTAGACCAACAAACTGCCATACGCGGTTATGCCATACTTCAAATTGACAGTAATCAAGTAGGAAAAATAGTGCGGCTGCAAAACGCTTTAGAGCCTGTAAACGACAATGAGCTAGTCATCAAATATAAAATAGTACGTCACCGGATCTTCCTCGGTGCCGAGTCTTTCTTCTTTGAAGAGGGACAAGATACTCTTTATCAAAAAGCCGTATATGGCGGGCTGAAAGTGGATGGTAAAGGCCAAAGCCTGCTCGTAGGACTGTATGACGAGAACTTCCATTATATTCAATCCGATAAATAAATAATAATGAAAAAGCCCGTACTTTCGCAAGCCCGGGCTTTCTATATTCTCAAAACATCTCCTTAATCTATAGGGAAATAAGGGACTAGCAAATTGGTTTCTAGTGCAAATAAGGAGATGTTATGAAATAAAAAAAAGGGATACCTGTGGGAAATAAGGGAGGTATCCCTTTCTATAAGAAGAACAGAATTGGAAGGATTGACTTTCACAAGCCAAATCCTTCACTCTGTTTCTTCTCGGCGTATTCTTCACACAAGGTGAAGAAGGGTTTTATTATTCTGAATTTGGAGTAGTTTCAACTGTAATACAATCCTTTGCTTATATAAAGCATTAAGAGGTTTGAAGCAACTCTCCAATTTTTCTTCTTATTCTGCCGGAATAGTTACTGTAATTGTATTCTTTCCTTCATAATTCTTAATTGTACCCCACTTAGATGTAGCTTTTACTTCTACAGTATAAGTTACAGCTTCGTAGAAATGGTGAGATTTACCTTCTGCTGTAAAGGTCACCTTTCCTGTAGCATCATCAAGAGACAGATAAGTTGACGCAGCTGCTTCTTTGAATTCAAAAACAGGAGCTGCCAGACCATAGATATCAAGAGGATTAGTAACTGAATTTGCAAATCCATTGCTTCCTGTTCCTGCTACCACAGCACCATCCTTCCACATAGTCTTACCTGCCAAATCATTCCAAGCAAAACCTGTTGAAACATTATATTCTACAGACTTATCAGATAAAGAAAGAGTCGTTGCAGTCGGAGCAACCCAAGTTCCACTAATATCTTTCACTTCAACAATACCTTCAATCGTATCCTCAACTTTACCATTATAGCTAGCTTTAATAGTAAACTTAACTACAGCAGGTACAGTCTTACCACCAACAGTCATCTTACCAGTATAGAGATCTTTATCAAACGTAAACTTAGCCTCGTTTTCATCATAGCTAACGCCAGCAATGCTATTTTCCGTAATGTTAGTAGTAATTACGAAAGTACCACCTTTAGCCAAAACAGCAGCTTTAACAGCATCAAAGTTGGAGAATATAGTAGCAAGCTTAAATTCGGAAGTAATAGCAGTAGCCGCTGTCTCAGAATCTTTTGTCGGAGTAAAGCCTGTACGAGTTTGATCTGAAGACCACATTTCCGACACTCTAGCCAATTTAGCCAAAGTGATAGGCTTAATCTTAACTGGAACATTTACAACAAGCGTATAGCCATCTCCTTCGAACTTAGCTGTTGCGGTATAATCACCAGCAGCTGTATTTTTAGGAATGATTAAAGTCAAGGCATTATTTGCACCATTTTCTAAGCGTATACCTGTTGTAGGAAGAAGTTCAACCAAACTCAAACTTTCATAAGCTGATGGGCGGATATTCACAGCCGGATCGTTATAAATGTCAGCAACATTTAGAACTACTCTCTCCTCTGCAGCAACTGCTGTTTCATTAGTCCAGTCACGTTCTACCAAAGCATACGCATGTGTAAGTTCATCAATAGTACGTGTTACTTTTACAGTTCCTAACTTTTTAGGATTATCAGAACTAGTTTCCAAATAGAAACCTGGAGCCGTTACTTTAGCCATAACATTAGCAGTTTTATCCAAAGAAGCAATCAGACCGGATGTTTTTAGACTAACGCTACCTGCAGTAGAAACTTCAAATAGATTTGCATCTGTTCCAGTCAAGCTATAAGTCGTCGCAAAGATATTCTCTACATTCAGTTCTTCTAATGTTTTTGTAAATGCTGTGCTTCCACTTGCAGTTGTTGTATATGAAACCGTCAAAGTTCCAACTCCTGAATAATCAACCGGTTGGGGAGCATCATAGATAATCTCGCCTGCTTTCTCTGTTGCTACCTCATAATAAGCAGTCTTCAGATAATAACTAGACTGTATCACTGCGATATAATCAGAATTAACATTTGTCGGAGTCAATCCTTCTTTACCTTCCGCATCTTTTGTACTTACAATATTCAAAGATATCGCATGGCTCTTTTCGCTTGAAGTTGTTAATGATACTGTAAGAACACCAGCTTCACAGTTCTTCACTTCTACGGCAAACGGTTCAGCAGCACGAGTCCAGTTACGTTCTTCAGCATTTAACTTGATTTCGTAGTTTTTATTGAAATCCTCCAATGTCATAGCAGCAGAAGCCGGAGAAATACGGAATTGCAATTCTTTTGCATCTGCACTCTTCGCTGCAACAACATAAGAAGATGAGGTTGAAGTTTTCTTAGCATACAAAGTATAGAAATCTACGCTACGATCTATGCTTGTAGGAATATATACTACACTCTGAATCATACCTTTAATAGCAACACCCAGTTTTGCAAGGTCATCTTCTAACGTATCTATACGGCTATTTACAGTCGTCAGTTCTGCTGAAACAATCGCCTTGACTTTTTCACTGAATTCTGCGCTTGCATAAAGACCGGAAAGAGTCGTTTTAAGAGATTTCACCTCTGCAATAACGGCTTCTACACTCTCGAAACCATTTTCTACCGCTTTATCTTCCAATGCTGTTTGATAGTCTTCCAGCGCAGTCAGTTTAGCAAGGATACCAGTTTTATCAGCATTAATAGCAGCATACAATTCTTTAATAACATCTGCTACAGTTGCATCCTCTCCGGCAAGAGCAGCAACTTCCTTCATACTGCCAAAGTCTGCAAGAACCTTTGTTTGAATAGCATCATTTATTGCAGCGGCAATCTCCCCATCTTCTCCCAAAGCTGTGGCAATTTCATCACTGATAAGTCCTGACAGTTTTGCAGATTCAACGTAGTTCTTCAGCTCTTCTTTTGTAGCGAAATTGACTTTTAAACCATCCAATTCCTCTTTAAGGGCTTCCAGCTTTACAATTCTTGCTGTCAAACCATCAATATCAGACTTTTGAAGTTTCTTCAGTGCTTCTAAATCATTCTTAGCTGTTGCCAAGTCTTTTGTCAGCTGGTCGACCGTTGCCTTATCAGCAGTCTTTGACAATTTGTCCTCCAAATCAGTAATTTTCAGACCCAAATCTTTAATTTGAGAATCCTTATTCTCCAATTTTGTCTTTAAATCAGCCAACTGACTTTCCAAAGCACTTTTAGCCACATTAATGGCAGTTTGCATGTCTCCCACGCTTACAGGATTGTTTGACTTGATCTGGTCAATTTGTTCCTGTACACTTTTTATGTCATCATCATAGTCCTTACAACCTACATAGGTGACAGTAGAAAGCGCCAACGCCCCGAAGAACATCACTTTTACAAATTTTCTTTTCATAACTACTTAAAAATTACATTAATAATATATTATTAAACACTAAGTTTCAATAATAACCACCCGTTACTTCGTAGGTAACGGAGAAACCTTTGTGCCTGCTCTT